>Ga0209362_1000093_pt1 | contig 81264 bp, 77 predicted proteins | sample SaaInlV_165m_DNA_FD_184680 | JGI IMG/M metagenome (GOLD analysis project Ga0209362, IMG submission 184680) | Marine microbial communities from expanding oxygen minimum zones in the Saanich Inlet - Saanich Inlet SI037_S3LV_110m_DNA (SPAdes)... | ecosystem: Environmental > Aquatic > Marine >... | reverse complement strand
CGGAGCGCAGAGCCTGGCTGTTAATTGGACGACCATAAACAGCCCTGAGCCCTGCTTGCGATAACCTGGAGGGACTCGTACACGGAGCGCAGAGCCTGGCTGTTAATTGGACGCCCATAAACAGCCCTGAGCCCTGCTTGCGATAACCTGGAGGGACTCGTACACGGAGCGCAGAGCCTGGCTGTTAATTGGACGACCATAAACAGCCCTGAGCCCTGCTTGCGATAACCTGGAGGGGCCTGACAAGCGTACATCTTATAACGCCGGCTGATTCCCCTGCATTTTGCGATACCCTTGCTGGAGGCTACGCCATTGTTTGCCTCTGGTGATTAAGGAATAATCACCCCCTTTTGAATTTTTGAGAATCTATATGTCAGAGTCGGTGGAATCCATAGCAATCCTGGGTGGAACAGGAGACCTGGGTGGTGGGCTTGCGCGCCAGTGGTCAAGAGCTGGATATAAAATAATGATTGGATCGCGCACCATTGAGAAGGGTGAGGCCGCAGCGAAGGCCCTGCTCGATGAATTTCCTGACTTGAACGTTACCGGTCATGAGAACCTGGAAGCTGCCGCAGCAGCGGACCTGGTGGTACTTACTGTGCCATTTGAGCATCAGCTCAGTACACTCGAGACAGTAAAACCTGGTCTGGTGGGGAAAATTTTGATCGACGTCACGGTTCCATTAGTGCCACCGAAAGTGGGTACAGTGCAACTACCTGAGTCCGGCTGTGCTGCTGTGCAGGCGCAGAACTTCCTGGGTGAGGAAATTTTTGTCGTTTCCGCCTTCCAGAATGTGGGCGCGATGCATTTGCAGGAAGATCATGCGATCGCCTGCGATGTCCTTGTGTCGGGCAACAAAAAAGTGGCCAGAGAAACGGTCATCAAACTGGTTGAAGCAGTTGGCCTGAAGGGCTGGCACGCAGGACCTCTGGTAAATGCTGTCGCGGCTGAAGCGCTGACTTCTATCCTGATTACGATTAACCGTCATCACGGTGTCGAAGGTAGCGGCATTGTGATTACCGGTGAACCGACCAAATAATGAAACTTACTTTTATCGGTGTGGAAGGTATTCCCATGGTCGAGCCGGGGGATGATCTTGTGGCGCTAATTGATGAAGCATTGGCTGCGGCGGGTGAACAACTCCTTGCGGATGATGTCATCGTCATCGCCCAAAAAATCATTTCCAAAGCAGAAGACCGGTACCTTGATCTGCGGACAGTGACGCCAACTGAAGAAGCGATACGTCTGGGTGAAGAAGTAGACAAAGACCCGCGAAAGGTTCAGGCGATACTCGACGAATCCAACGAGATAGTCAGGCAGCGACCTGGCGTACTCATCGTGGAGCAGAGAAGTGGATTCGTGCAGGCCAACGCCGGCATTGACCAGTCCAATATCCGATTAGGCGATGGCGATCCCGACGACCTCTGTCTGCTATTACCCATTGATTCTGACGCCAGTGCACAGCGGCTTCACACCACCATTCGTGAACGTCACAACCTTGAAGTAGGCATCATTATCAATGACTCTCTTGGCAGGGCTTGGCGAATGGGCACCCTGGGGCTGGCGATAGGCGTAGCTGGATTTACCGCGCTTGAGGACTATATCGGTGGGCATGACATTTTCGGTCGTGAATTGCTGGTCACTCAGGTGGCCGCTGCAGACGAAATGGCAGCCGGTGCGTCACTCGTGATGGGGCAGACTACTGAAAAGACGCCAGTGGTCATTGTGCGGGGTTACAAACCCAGGGAGCCGCAAGAGGCACATCGAAAGGGCGTGCAGCCCCTGATACGGCCAAAAGAAATGGATATGTTCCGCTAGGCGGACCTAATGGACATCCCTCACTCTAATCATTACCTGGCTCTGTCCGGCGGTGTTGGCGGCGCCAAGCTAGTTCTCGGCTTGTCGGGGGTCCTTGCGCCCGATCAGATGACGGTTGTTGCGAATACGGGAGATGACTTTGAGCATCTCGGCCTGAATATCTGCCCAGATATAGATACGGTGCTTTATACACTAGCGGACTGGAACAACAAGGAGCTCGGCTGGGGCCAGGCGGAAGAGAGCTGGAATTTCCTGGCGGCGTTAAAACGTCTTGGCGGTGAGGACTGGTTTAGTCTTGGTGATCGAGACATGGCAACGCATATCTTGAGAACGCAATTGCTTGGTGCTGGTGCTTCTCTTTCTGAGGTCATAGAGCAACTGAGTGAGAAAATGAATATTGCTCATCGTATTGTACCCATGACCGATGAGCGAGTTCGGACCCAAGTGCATTGCAGAGACCAGCGTACGCTATCATTTCAGCACTATTTTGTGCGTGACAGGTGCCAACCAGAGGTAACCGGGTTTGAATTCTCTGGTATCGATAAGGCTCTCCCGAGTGCAGGGTTTTCTGCTGCGCTGGCAAGTCCGCTCTCAGCGGTCATCATCTGTCCTTCCAATCCATTTGTTTCTGTGGCACCCATTCTTGAGATTCCCGGCGTGGTGGCTCAGTTGCAAGCGGCGAGGGTGCCGGTGGTTGTGATTTCCAACATAGTTGGTGGCGAAGCGATCAAGGGTCCTGCAGCGAAGATGATGAGCGAGTTGGGTATGCCCCAGACTGCCCTGGGTGTGGCCCAGCATTATGTCGAGCAATATGGAGGTCTGGTGAAGGGGTTTGTACTCGATACTGCCGATTCGGCGCTAGAGAAAGAGGTTAATGCGCTTGGCCTGGCAACTATCGTGACAAAGTCAGTCATGTTAACGTTGCATGATAAAACTGAACTCGCAAAACAGACCCTGGCGTTCGTATCAACCCTGGAAGCCTGACCATGACGACAAGCGCCGTTATCCCGATTAAACAACTGGAAGACGCGAAACAACGTTTATCCGGTTTGTTGAACACGGATGAACGAAAGCGATTGTTCCAGGCAATGGTTGGGGATGTCCTGACGGCGGTTGAAGCCTGTACCTACATAGATGATATTGTGGTTGTCACTGATGATCAGGCGGTCGCGGCACTGGCAAGAGGTTTTGGCGCAGAAATTCGCCCGGAACCAGAGACGCCGGGTTTGATCGAAGCCGTGACAGAGACGGGTAAACAACTCGCCGCCGAGGGCGTAGGTTGCATGTTGTTTTTGCCAGGTGATGTTCCGCTGGTAACGCCAGAAGAGTTGGAAGTTGTATTGGAAGGATTTGGGCTGTCGGATCAACCCGAATTTATGATCGTCCCTGCATCGGACCTCGGTGGGTCGAATTGCGTTGCTTGTAGCCCGCCGGACTGCATGTCGTTCGGCTTTGGTATTGACAGCTTCAGGAAACATCTGGATCTGGCAAGGGATCGTGGCATAGATCCGCAGGTTGCAAAACTACCAGGCATTGGCCTGGATATAGATACACCATCAGATATTAGCGAATTGATGGCCGAAGTTGAGCGTAGTACACAGGGTCGGGGCGGAAGAACCGTTTATAGTACCGTTTATAGTACCGTTCGATTTCTTGAGGAAATTGGTATTAAACAGCGGCTCGAAGAAGAGTTGGCCGACATAGGTTGAACAAAACAGGTTGAACAAAACAGGTTGAACAAAACAGGTTGAACAAATCAGTTTGAACAATACGGATTGAAGATGACGCAAGGAAACGAAAAACTACTGGTGGAATCATCGAGTCGACGGCTAGATGATGAAGAAGTCCTGAGCCTGGCCGGCTTTGATGACACACGTTCCCTGATGTCGGTTGCAGGTGCCATCCGCGATGTCGGTCACCAGAACACGGTGTCGTATTCCCGCAAGGTATTTATTCCACTGACGCACCTTTGTCGGGATGTTTGTCACTACTGCACATTTGCCCAGGTGCCAAGAAAACTAAAAGCACCCTACCTGACACCTGATGAAGTACTCAAAATTGCGCAGGATGGAGCGAGGGCCGGTTGTAAAGAAGCGTTATTCACTCTGGGCGACAAACCCGAGTTGCGTTACAAAGCGGCTAGGGACGGGCTTAAAGAGCTGAAGCAGGATTCGACGCTTTCCTATCTTCGCGATATGGCGCAAATGGTCCTCGATGAAACCGGTCTTTTCCCGCACCTTAACCCGGGGCTGATGGCCGCCGATGAATTGGCAGAGATGCGCAAGGTGTCCATCTCTATGGGTATCATGCTTGAGAGTGCGTCGGACCGACTAACTGAAAAAGGAATGCCTCATTACGGGTCTCCCGACAAGGTGCCGGCAAGGCGTCTTGAGACACTGAGATTGGCGGGTGAAGCAAAAGTACCTTTCACCTCAGGGATCCTGATTGGTATTGGCGAAACTCGCTTTGAGCGAATTGAATCACTGCTGGCACTACGTGATGCGAACGAGCCCCATGGCCATATCCAGGAAATCATTATTCAAAATTTTCGGGCCAAGGCCGAAACACTGATGGTAAATGCGCCAGAGCCAGACATGAATGAGCTGCTCTGGACTATTTCGCTGGCACGAATCATTTTTGGGGCAGGGATGAATATCCAGGCACCACCGAACCTTAGTCCTGGCATCTTTGAGCAGATCGTTGATGCTGGCATTAATGATTGGGGTGGTGTTTCTCCTGTAACGCCAGACTTTGTTAACCCGGAAGCACCCTGGCCACATTTGACGGACCTTGCTGATAAGACCGCAGGCGCTGGGAAACTCTTGATTGAGCGACTGGCTTTGTACCCGGGATATGCGAATGACTTGTCTCAGTGGGTTGATCCCTCTGTGGAACCGTTGGTCCTGCAGGCGATAGACGGGTCGGGCTTCGCTCGAACTGAAAACTGGGCAGCCGGGGCTGTTGAAGCGCCGCCAGAGATTGATCTCGCCCGGGTAACCGCTATTGCGAAGCAAGGCCCCTCCGCAGACCTTGCTGATATTCTTGGTAAGGCAAAATCCGGTGAGGGCTTGTCTGAAGACGATATAGTTCGGTTATTTAAAGCAAGGGGCAATGATTACACGGCCGTCTGCCAGGCGGCAGATGAAATGCGTAAACAGGTTGCGGGTGATGAGGTCACTTACTGTGTAAACCGAAACATTAACTACACCAATGTCTGTTACTTCAAGTGCCAGTTCTGTGCCTTCTCAAAAGGTAAGATGAGCGAGAACCTTCGTGGCAAACCCTACGACCTTTCCCATGAAGAAATCATGCGAAGAACAAAAGAGGCCTGGGACAGGGGTGCCAGTGAGGTGTGCCTGCAGGGTGGGATACATCCTGAATACACAGGTCAGACCTATATAGATATTTGCCGGTCCATCAAGCAGGTTAATCCTGATATGCATATTCATGCTTTTTCGCCACTGGAAGTCTGGCAGGGAGCGAAGACGCTGGGGATTCCCGTTTCAGAATTTCTTGGCCAGTTAAAAGAAGCAGGGCTTGGCACATTGCCTGGTACAGCAGCTGAAATTCTTGACGACGAAGTCAGGGCGACGCTTTGCCCCGACAAGATTAATACTGCGCAGTGGCTCGAAGTAATGGAAGCAGCGCATGGGCAAGGCTTTAACACTACGGCAACTATCATGTATGGGCATATGGAGCAGTACAAACATGTCGCCCGTCATTTGTTGCGTATTCGTGACCTGCAGGAGAAAACCGGCGGCTTCACTGAGTTTGTAATTTTACCGTTTATCCATATGGAATCCCCTATCTACCTGAAAGGCCATGCCAGGAAAGGCCCGACTTTCCGGGAAGCAATATTGATTCATGCGATCTCTCGACTGGTGCTGCATCCGCTCTTTAAGAACATCCAGGCTTCCTGGACCAAACTTGGCCACGAAGGCGTCAGGGCTTGTCTGCAGGCAGGGGTTAATGATCTGGGTGGCACCCTGATGAACGAAACCATCACCCGTGCGGCTGGAGCGGCCCACGGCCAGGAAACTTCGCCAGAAGAGATGGAAGAAATTATCCGTAGCATAGGCCGGACGCCACGGCAGCGATCAACGACCTATGGCGAGGTAACTGAGCTGCAGAGACAGAAGTCCTTTGGCGCAGTGGCGGTGTTGGAACCTACCTACACCTCGGCAAAAAAATACGAACGTAAACAAAGCAGGAAGCAGCAGGATCTGGTCCGCAACGAACTCGAGCCAGAGACGCTGACGAGCCAGGACATTATCTAGAAGCAGAACGCTTTAAACGTAAAACATCTTTTAAAAAGCAGAAAGGGAAACCCATGGCCGTGCCGCAAAGAACCGCACTGACATTACCTGACCCGCGTGGGGTAGAGGCAACCATTGAACTCGCGAAGTGGGCAGAGGCAGAGGGTTATGATGACCTGTGGTTTGCTGATTCAGGTGGCGTGGATGCAATGACGACGGCCGCAGCGGTTGCGTTAAACACTGAGCGGGTGCGTATAGGTACGGCAATCATTCCTGTTTACACAAGAACACCAGCGGTGTTCGCATCTACGGCAAGAGTATTGTGGGAGCTATCGAAAGGGCGTTTTATCCTGGGGCTTGGGTCGTCCAGCCAGACCATGATGGAGAACTGGCATGGCCAGACCTTCGAGAAGCCTTTGACCAGGGTGAAAGAGACTACGGAACTGGTTAAGCAGATGCTGAACGGTGAGAAAACCAGCTATGACGGCCAGACAGTTCAAAGCCACGGCTATCGCCAGCTGGGTATAGAAGGTGGTGCCCAGCCTGTTTATATGGCCGCGCTGCGCCCTAAAATGCTGGAGACAGCCGCAGAGTTTTCCGATGGTGTAATCCTCAACCTTTTCCCAAAACAGGCTCTGCCGAAGATGATAGAACACATCAGGATAGGAGCGGAACGAGCGGGTAAGAAACTGGAAGACGTCGAGGTCGTATGTCGCCACCAGGTGGTGGTGACGGATGACAAGGCGCAAGCAAGAGAGAGGATTCGTGGCGGTTTTGCGCCTTACTACGCGACACCGGTGTATAACAACTTTCTTGCCTGGTGCGGATACGAAGATGTGGCCAACACGATAAAAGAAGGGTGGGCTGCCAAGGACAGAGAAAAGACGACAAGCGCACTGGATGATCAGTTGATCGATGACATAGCAATTCTGGGATCAATGGAAGAATGTCACGAACGAATTCGTGAATATGGTGAGATGGGTATTACCACGCACATCATCTCCTGTGTGTCGCCGAAAGAAGCGCAACAGACCTATGATGCGTTCACTGCGAAGCATTTTTCTTTTTAAATGCGCAGTCTTGGTCTTTTCGATTCGAGTCAGGAAGCTTATTCCCATAGCATCTCTGCTGCTACAGCGCTTGAGATGATACAAATTAGAGTTAATACGGAGCAACACAAATGAGAGTAGATGGTGGATTAATGGGTGACCTCTCAGGTGTGCCCGGTCATGCAAAACGTCTGGAGAGTCTTGGCTACCATGGTGCTGTTACTGCAGAGACCAGTCACGATCCATTTTTCCCTCTGTTGCTAGCGGCGCAGGAAACTCAGGACATTGAGTTGGTCACGTCGATTGCAGTCGCATTTTCGCGAACCCCAATGAATCTGGCCAATATTGGCCACGATTTAAATAGTTTCTCAAAGGGACGGTTCGTGCTGGGCCTGGGTTCGCAGATCCGACCGCACATTACCAAGCGATTCAGCATGCCATGGTCAAAACCAGCTGCGCGGATGCGAGAGTTCATTTCGGCAATGCACGCAATTTGGGATTGCTGGCACAATGGAACGCGACTTTCATTCGAAGGAGATTTTTACACTCACTCGCTGATGACACCCATGTTTACACCGCTCGATACTGAGTACGGCGCACCGAAGGTGTTTCTCGCGGCTGTAGGGCCGCTCATGACAGAAGTTGCCGGAGAGGTCGCAGATGGTGTGATCATTCATGCATTCACCACCGAAAAATACCTGCGAGAGGTCACCTTGCCCGCGGTGGGAAAAGGGCTGGCGAAGGCCGGACGTTCACGTGATGACTTTGAGATTTCTTACCCGGGCTTTATCGTGACGGGTACGACCGAGGAGCAATACAACGCCAGTAAACAGGCTGTTTGTAAGCAAATTGCTTTTTACGGTTCCACACCCGCTTATGCACCAGTGTTAGGCGTGCACGGCTGGGGTGATTTACAGCCAGAACTGAACAAATTGTCCAAGCAGGGTAAGTGGGACGAGATGGGTAGCCTGATTACAGATGAAATCCTTGAAGAATTCGCTGTAGTGGCGGAAATAGATGATGTAGTCGACAAGTTTAAAAACAGATATGGCGATCTGGTTGATCGAACCATGGGTTCATTACCTGCACGGGATGACGACCATGCCAAAGAGCTCCTGACCAAACTATCGGCCTGATTGGTTTAATCGACCGGGCTACATACTGAATACGAATTGATAAAAATGAGGAGGTGATAATGAAACTTGGAATCCTGAACGGAATTGGCGGCAAGGTGATCGGTATAGATATGGACCGAATCAAGGCGGCAGAGAGCATGGGTTACGACTCTGTCTGGACAGCAGAGGCATACGGCAGCGATGCGGTAACGCCGGCAGCCTGGATATTGGCCCAGACCGACAAAATCAAGGTTGGTACGGCGATCATGCAGATGCCTGGCCGATCACCGGCTTGTAGCGCAATGACCGCGATGACACTGAACCAGCTCTCTAATGGACGGTTCATTGTTGGTTTGGGTGCATCCGGGCCGCAGGTAGTTGAAGGCTGGCATGGTGTAGCTTATGGCAGGCCGATGACTCGAACAAAAGAGTATATCGAGATTATGCAGAAAATTTTTAACCGTGAAGCCCCTGTGGAACATGAAGGTTTTCATTACAGCATGCCTTACAGTGCTGAGGATGGCACTGGCCTGGGTAAACCTTTGAAAAGTATTCTGCAGGCAGACCCCTCTATCAAGATTTACACAGCATCTATTACACCAAAAGGTCTTGAGACTGCCGCTGAAGTGGCTGATGGCGTGTTCCCGATATGGATGAGCCCTGAAAAATCTAACGTGTTGATGTCTTCCATCCAGAAAGGTCTGGATAAAGGTGGCAAGACCATGATGGATTTCGACATTGCTCCTTTTGTTACCGTGGTCATGGGTGATGATGTAGACCATTGCCGAATGCCAATCAAAGGCAGTATGGCTTTATATATCGGTGGCATGGGCGCTCGAGAAAATAATTTTTACAACGATTATGCAAAGGCGCTCGGATATGAAGAAGCCGCAGCCAAGATTCAGGACCTGTTCCTTGCGGGCAAGAAAGATGAAGCCATGGCTGCTGTTCCTGATGAGTTGGTAGATGCTTGCCATTTAGTGGGTCCGGCAGGGCGAATCAAAGAGAGGCTGCAGGTCTGGAAGGAAGCAGGTGATTCCGGAAAGATTAGCAGCATGTTGCTTGGTGCAGGCCAGATCGAAGCACTTGAGCTGGTAGCGGGCGAACTCCTCTAGGGGCGTTAGGTCTAATACTTAAGGGAACGGGTATCTCAACTCAAAGTTACACCCTCAAGGCTTGTGCTGGCATTCATGAAATAAGCCAGCAGGATTGGGATGCCTGCGCAAACCCTGGCAGGTCAGGGGTTGAAACAGACATCCCATTCGACCCCTTTCTGTCCTATGCGTTTTTAAGTGCGCTTGAAGAGAGTGACTCGGCAGTAGCGCAGACTGGCTGGGCGCCATATCACCTTACATTGGAGCACGAAACCAGGGGTGTAGTTGGTGTTGTGCCCATGTACCTGAAAAGCCATTCCCAGGGTGAGTATGTTTTTGATTACTCGTGGGCTGATGCCTTTGAGCGAGCGGGTGGTCGCTACTACCCCAAGTTGCAGGTCTCGGTTCCGTTCACGCCCGCGACAGGCAGGCGCCTTCTAACTCGCCCCGATGCCGAAGACCCTGAAATCGAAAAGTATCTTTTGTCGGGTCTGATGCAGGTTGCCGAAAAAATGGAAGTGTCGTCAGTCCACATTACCTTTTCGGACAAACATCAGTGGGACCAGATGGGTGAGCTGGGGTTTCTGCAGAGAACACATAATCAGTTCCATTGGCAGAACGATAACTACAGTACCTTTGATGACTTTCTTGGTGCGCTTTCTTCGAAGAAAAGAAAAAATATAAAACGAGAGCGTCGAGGGGCGCTGGAGTCTGGTATAGAGATTGAGCGAATAACCGGGTCCGACCTCACAGAAGAGCATTGGGATGCGTTCTACCGGTTTTATGTTGATACTGGCAATCGTAAATGGGGATCGCCGTACCTGAAACGACAATTTTTTTCGATTATCGGTGAGACGATGCCGGATGATACGCTGCTGGTAATGTGTAAGCGTGATGGGCGATATGTTGCAGGTGCGATTAACTTCATTGGTGGGGAATGCCTGTTTGGCAGGAACTGGGGTTGCATCGAGCACCATCCGTATCTTCATTTTGAAGTTTGTTACTACCAGGCGATAGAGTTTGCCATCGAAAGAGGATTGAAGCGGGTTGAAGCCGGTGCACAGGGACAGCACAAGCTGGCGCGGGGTTATCTTCCAACTCATACCTACAGTGCACATTGGATTGCCAACGAGTCCTTAAGAGATGCAATAGATAACTACCTGCAGGATGAGCGCCGGTATGTTGACGAAGAAATTGATTACATTACGGAGCAGGGGCCATTTAAAAAATTGATCGGAGAGGGCGAATAAGTAATCTGAATGAGCCGCTCAGATGGGTTGCTCGCTACTTGCGAGTACTTGTATTCGGAGGCTGCTTTGTTCTCATCGATAAAGACTCAATAAGTATGTGTCACCGTGTTTGAGCGGTTGTTTCTTTAGTGCGGGTAATACGAATAAACAAGTTTTGGTCCGAGGATCAGGATCGGCGGGGATGTCACGAAACAAAAAGGGGCACACGCTTATTGGTGAGGTGCTTTACTCCGCCCCCCCAAGTGCAACATGATGCGCGACAAACTTTTAATGTGGAACAACAATATGTCCAATCGAATGAACGGCCAATGGCGTCTAAAGTCCCGTCCTGAAGGGATGGTACAAGAATCAGATTTTGAGTATGTGGAAGAGCCAGTAGAAGAACTGGGGGACAACGATTTCCTGATTCGTAATCTTTATTTAGCATTTGAACCGGCGATGCGAGGTTGGTTAAACGATGTGAAGAGTTATGTGCCTCCGGTGCAAATAGGCGAGGTCATGCGTGCAGGCACTGTGGGTCAGGTTATTGAGTCCAATAACGAAAATTTCGCGCCCGGTGATTTTGTGCAGGGCCAGCTAGGCTGGCAGGAATATGCCGTTAATAATGGTGCGATGGGCATGATGGGTGGTGTGTCAAAAATCCAACCCGGAATTCCCCCTTACCTGGTATTGAGCGCTCTTGGAGGCACCGGGCTCACGGCTTACTTCGGATTGCTTGACGTAGGCAAGCCAAACGAAGGTGATGTCGTGGTGGTCTCTGGTGCAGCTGGAGCGACTGGATCGATTGCTGGTCAGATAGCGCGAATCAAGGGTGCTTCCAAAGTGGTTGGCATTGCAGGCGGAGCTGAAAAATGTGCCTGGCTCACTGATGAACTTGGTTTTGACTCGGCCATCGATTACAAATCAGAAGATGTTCAGGTGCGGCTAAACGAAGAATGCCCGAAGGGTATTAACGTCTTTTTTGACAATGTCGGAGGAGATATTCTTGATGCTGCTTTGCTGAACATGGCACAAAATGGTCGCATCGTGCTTTGTGGGGGAATATCCCAATACAACGAGTCAGGACTTCCCACTGGCCCAAGAAACTATATGCAACTGGTCATACGTCGATGCACCATGCAGGGCTTTATTGTCATTGACTACCTGCACAAGGCGGCTGAGGCTGTAAAAGAACTGTCAGGTTGGATTGAGAGCGGGGAACTGAAGCATGGGGAAGATATACAGGAAGGTATAGAGAATACCCCGAAAACTTTCCTTCGATTGTTTGAAGGCAAGAATGTGGGCAAGCAGTTATTGAAAATTGCTGAACCGCCTTTGTAGTTACTCGTTGTCCGATTGGCATTTAATACACATTGATGCCTCCGGGTAGGCCTCGAGTCGGTTGAACGCTATGGGTTCTTCGCAGGACGCGCAGAATCCGTAGCTATCAAGTTCGAGTCTTTGTTTTGCCTGCAGTACCGCTTTCAGGCGATTACTGGTGACATTGCGATTGGCGATCAGGATGCTCTGGTTGTGAAGCTCATCCATCCTTGAAAGCCGACTCTGGTTATCCTTCAGTTTCACAGGTTTGGCGCCAGCTTCCGTTATCGAGAGCAGGTCCTTTAGCTCCTCTTCCAGCCGTTCCAGTGCTGCTTTCAGAATTGAACGTTGATTATTTGTGAGCTTTGGCATCCTTAATCCCTGTAGGATTTGTCAATTCGGTCTAGTTTTCGAAGTAATGCTGGCCAGATGAATTCACCGCGTGTAGTGAGTGCTTCAGTCGAGGTGGTGCCTGCACGGGAATCGATAATATCAACCGACAGAGAACGGGTGTTAGCACCACCTGATTCTGCCAGAATCTGGTACCTGCAGGCCCGTTCGAGTCGGAAGATGGCTTGCCATGCGCCACCGGCATTAGGGCCGCAGGCCATAGTGCCGTGGTTACGAAGAATCATGGCATTTTTGGCACCAAGGTCCTCAACGATGCGTTGCCGTTCGGCGAGGTTAGTCGCGACGCCTTCATAGTCGTGATAAGCCAGGTCAGAATAAACGGCAATAGCCGTCTGGTTGAGAGGTTTCAGGCCATCTTCCTGGCAGCTGACGGCGACCCCGTAATCGGTGTGCAGATGGATGACGAACATGGCGTCATCACGATTCATATGAACTGCGCTGTGGATGGTAAACCCGGCGCGATTGAACTTGTAATTACTGGTCGTTAGCTGGTTCCCATCCAGATCAATGGTGAGCAGACTGCTGGCTGTTATTTCTTCGAACAACATGCCGTAAGGGTTAAGCAGGAAACGATGTTCGTCGCCGGGAATCCTTGACGACACATGTGTACCAATCAGGTCGTCCCAGCCTTCCAGCGCGATGAGCCGATAGAGGGCGGCAGTATCGACTCTTGCCTGCCATTCCAGGTCATTCATTGCATCTTCTTTTCTGCTGCACCAGGTACTTGTCGAGTTCATTGGCGAAGGCTTGGCGATTAGATTGATTGAGAGGAGGTGGCCCGCCAGTGTGTTCCCCGGAGGAGCGCATGGTATCCATGAAGTCCCGCAAGTTCAGAGTTTGTTTAATAGTGTCGTCGGAGTATCTTTCTCCGCGGGGGTTAAGCGCGACGGCGCCTTTTTCCATCACCTCAGCCGCTAACGGGATATCTGCTGTGATAACCAGATCGCCTTCCTCGGTTCGTCTTACAATCTCGTTGTCAGCAACGTCAAATCCTTTTGGCACCTGCAGGAAGGTAATGCTTTTGGAAGCGGGCACCTTGATAAAACTGTTTGCGACCAGTGTCGCTTGAGTTTCTGTTCGGATAGCAGCTCGAAAAATTATTTCCTTTACAACAACAGGGCAGGCATCTGCATCGACCCAGATAGTCAATTTAAAAGTTTTCCTTGTGTGTTCTCAAATCCAGTTCAAGTGTCCAGGCATTCCTGGGCTGGCGATAGAGATACATGTAAGCCTCTGCGATACCGGTTAATCCGATTAGTCCGTCCTCACCTGCCGTCTCTGCGAACTTGGGGTAGGCCGTGACGACCTTCTCTCCCATAATTCCGCCATCGATCACGACATGGCCGAGGTGAATTCCCTGGGGTTGGAACTCCCGGGCAAGACTCTGGGCCATTGCTCGCAGTCCTGCTTTGGCGGCCGTGAATGCAGAAAAGTTGGGCTTGCCTCGCATAGAGGCACTGGCGCCCGTAAAGATAAGGGTGCCTGCTGCTCGTTCCAGCATGGCCTTTAGCGCCGCCTGAGCGAACAGGAAGCCACCCAATGTACAGACTCGCCACGCGTTCTCAAAGTATTCTGCTTCCATGCTGAGAAAATTACCGGGGAAGTTGTTGCCTGCGTTGTAGATGGCAAGATCGATCGGGCCGATAGCCTCTGCCTTTTTGATCAGTGTGTTTACGGAAGATAGATCAGTTGCATCAGCGACGATACCAGTCGCCTGGCCGCCAGATGAGGAAATTATTTCCACCACGGCGTCCAGGCTCGCCTGGGTGCGACCAGAAACGATGACATGCAAGCCTTCCTCTGCTGCTTTTACAGCCAGGTAAGCGCCCAGACCTTCGGCCGGGCCGACGCCAAGGATAACAGCGGTTTTGGTCATGAATAATTACCTCTACCAGTTTTCACCAAATGGTCGAATGACAGTATCAAACGTCCATGCGGACTTGGGTTGATGGGCGACTTGCCAGACATGTTCTGCAATGTCTTCCGGGTAGCAGAAAAAGTCATCTGGTTTGTCTGCGTATCGTTCACGTGTCCAGGGAAGGGAGATAACCGCGTCGATTGCAACGTAGGCTACGTGAACGCCTTTGGGCCCGGCGTGCCGTGCCATAGACTCCGCGAGAATGCGCTGGGCTGCTTTGGTGGGTGCGAACCCGGAGAAAAAATCCTTGCCGCGATATGCAGAGGTGTTGCCTGTACAGACGATTGCACCATGACCCTTCTCTATCATCGCGGGCGCCAGTTCCTGCCCAAGCTGAAGCAGGGCCATGGTGTTGACCTCAAAGTTCTTCATTAAGGTAGAGGGTTTGATAGACAGGAAGTCCCCAAAGGCACCACCAACGGCATTGTGAATGACGACATCCGGATCCCCTAGTGACTGCCGGACCTTACTTAACGTTGAAGAAAGGACCTCAGGGTCTGACACGTCACAGGTGAACGGAGTAGCGGATTCAATCTCACTTGAAAGCTCGTTTAGTCGTTCAGTGTTTCGCGCGATCATAGCTACCCGGTAATCAACCGCGAAACGCCTGACGATAGCAGCGCCGGTGCCAGGCCCAACGCCCGTAACAAGGCATAGTGGTTTCATAGCATAATTCAAATATTATGTGGTCTATTATCATAACGATATGAACACAACTCCGCCATGACGGGCTAAATTGACTGTGCAGCGGCGTTCGCTCTACGAATAATTCCACTTGAAACGAGGCCTGTTCGATGACCAGAAAGTTTTTCATTACCGACGTGTTTTCTGAGGGGCCATACGCGGGAAATCAACTTGCAACGATGCCAGATGCGTCTGGGATATCCACGGAAGAAATGCAGCGGATCGCGAGGGCTTTCAATTTTTCGGAAACGACATTTATTACCGGTGGCTCTCTCGAGAAGGGATTCGAAGTGCGGATTTTCACGCCTAATAGTGAGCTGCCGTTCGCGGGTCACCCTACACTCGGTACCAGTTACCTGATACGAAACGAGATTTTGAAATCGGATGTCCGAGAACTGACATTGAACCTGAGGGTTGGACCGATCCCCGTCACATTTGCAGACGACGGCATACTATGGATGACGCAAAATCAGCCGGAGTTTGGTGCTTTGTTCGATCCGGCTGATGTTGCTACTGATCTTGGTTTGGAGCCGGCAGAGATTGATGCAAGGTTTCCCTGTCGAAACGTTTCAACTGGCCTGGAGTTCCTGCTGGTACCGCTGGTTTCTTATGCGGCGCTGAAGAATGCCTCTGTGGGCCAGGGTCAGTTAGCTCAATCGTGTTTCCTGTTTTGTGCAGGCGGGTACAACTCGGCGCAACGAGTCCAGGCGAGGATGTTTGCAGCGGGATTGGGGGTCATGGAAGATCCGGCAACCGGCAGTGCTAACGGTTGTCTTGCGGCGTACCTTGCTGAGTATGAGTATTTTGGCCCTGGACCGGTTGATGTGAGCGTGGGGCAGGGGTATGAAATTGAGCGACCCTCGCAGCTCTACCTGCAGAGTGAGAAACGCACCGATGAATTCTCGATTCGTGTTGGTGGCAAAGTGCGAGTAGTAGCTGAGGGAGAGTGGAAGGTTTAGCGTTTAATGCAAGCGCGTGATTTAGGGATCGGCATCATCCTTGATGATCTCGATTTTCCAGTAGAGTTCAATAAACGCAGCAAGTTGTCGGTCAATGAGACCTCTGTCACCTGTTTTAATGGCTTCACTTCGGTCCAGGGGCCCTATTGTCAGGTCCCCGTCGGCATTATTGATGAGGAAGCGGTCACCGCGAAATTGCTGAACATCAATGCCGGCACCGCAAACATCCAGGACGCCCGGTAATGCAGGAACCGCTGTCGAGACGTCGCCATCATAAAGTCAGATACATTGTATTTAGAGCTTTACAGGATAGCTTACCTGTCGAGCTTAATCGATCCAATACAGATGCTCATCATACGGCCATGAACGATTCGGTGAAGTTTGAAGTCATGTTCCTTTCCTGGGATTTAGTGCTAAGGTTTGGAGTTGCTTTTTATGTGGCTTGGCTAATATTTATGAATGAACCTATTTCAGGCGTATCCCCATATGGTCATGCCATCGGGATGTCTGTGCAAGACACCTCAGACTCTAAGCTGACCGTAAAAGTACCCTATGCGGCGCATCTGGTTGGCGATCCAGACACCGGGGTTATTCATGGTGGCGTAATCACTGCTGCGCTGGATAACGCCTCTGGGTCGGCCGTAAGAGTGAGTAAAGACTGGCACGACAATCTGAGCATGGCGACTCTGGACATACGAATTGACTATATGAAACCAGCGACTCCGCACGTTGACCTGCTGGTTACGGCGGAATGCTACAAACGAACAAAAACGATTGCTTTTGTCAGGGCCGTTGCCTATCACGAAAGTGAAGATGATCCGGTGGCCACATCGGTGGCAACCTTCATGATGGGTACGCCCAACCAGCGGAGGTCCTGAAATATGCAGATATTGAAACAACTGAGAGAAGAAGGCCGTGCAGAAGATATGCAGGCATTGCTCGACCACATTCCATACGCGAAATTTATGGGAGTACAGGTCGACAGGAAGGGAAATGAGGTCACTACCATCCTTCCGTTCAATGAAATGTTAATTGGTAACACAATGCTTCCCGCGATACATGGTGGTGCGATTGGTGCATTCCTCGAACTCACCTCGTTGATTCAGCTTTTGTTTACCACTCAATGCGAACGACTGCCCAAGACCGTAGACGTCTCAATTGATTACCTTCGGTCGGGTCGACCGGTGGAAACATTTGGGCGTGCGGTGGTCACTCGTCAGGGACGTCGTGTCGCCAATGTTCGTGCCGAGATTTGGCAGGATGAATTCAATAAGCCTATTGCAGCGAGCCACGGTCACTTCCTTCTAACGCCTGTTTAGTCCGGTATTTAGACTCAATTCAAAAAGGGCCGGGGAGTAACGGGCAAGGCTGGACTTTGTAAGGCCTAATCCATGACAAAAATGAGATTTTTACTCCGAGCGCAATTTCGTTATCCTGACCACTGATAATTATTCACTATTTCTGAGAGGAAAATTCATGGGAGATGTATACATAGTAGAAGCTTGCCGGAGCCCAATTGGTAAGCGAGGCAAAGGGCTGGCTGGTCTGAAACCGGCTGACCTTCTGGGTAAAGTACAAAAAGCTGCACTCGATCGAAGTGGTATTGCGCCAGAGAAGATTGACCAGGTGGTCGGTGGTTGTGTTTCCCAGGTCGGTGAGCAGACTTTTAATATCGCTCGGATTGCCTGGTTGAGTCAGGGATTACCGCTTGAGGTCGCATCAACAACAGTGGACGCTCAGTGTGGTTCCAGCCAGCAGGCAACTTCCATGGCAGCGTCGATGGTCGGTGCTGGTATCGAGGATGTTGTGATGAGCTGTGGTGTTGAGATGATGTCTCGCGTTCCGCTGGGTGCAGCGATGAAAGATGGGTCTCCGATGGGTGAGAATTACGCAAATCTCTACCAGCCAACCAGCCAGTTTATCGGTGCGGCGATGATCGCCGAGGAATACCAGGTTACTCGCCAGGATACAGACCAGTTCGGACTCGAGAGTCAGGAAAAAGCGATCCACGCGTGGGAAGAGGGTCGATTTGATCGTGAAGTTGTAAGTATCGAAGCGCCGATTCTGAATGAAAAATTCGAGCCGACCGGTGAAACCCGGATGATTACAAAAGACGAGGGGCTAAGGGCAACCACGTTTGATTCTCTCGCAGGCCTTACGCCTGTGCCCGGACAGGAGATTCATACCGCGGGTACAAGTTCACAGGTATCTGATGGCGCAGCGGCGATCATTATGGCTTCAGGAGAAGCCTGCGAACGTCTTGGCGTTAAACCTCGTGCAAAGATTGTGTCCACGACACTGGTTGGTGTCGATCCTGTCACGATGCTGAAAGGGCCGATTCCTGCGAGCCGTAAAGCCCTGGACCGCGCTAATCTGACAATTGACGACATCGATGTGTTTGAGGTTAATGAGGCCTTTGCCTCCGTTGTTCTTGCATGGCAGAAAGATCTTGGTATTGATCCATCAAAGGTCAATGTTAACGGTGGTGCGATTGCCCTGGGTCACCCGACAGGCAGTACAGGAGCACGTTTGATCACGACTGCGCTGCATGAACTTGAGCGTACCGGTGGCCGGTATGCACTGATTGCGATGTGTTGTGGTGGCGGTCTTGGGACAGGGACTATTATTGAACGTCTCGACTAGGTTCGTCTAACCAGCATAAAAAAGGGGCTTACGCCCCTTTTTTATGCTGGTACATTTTTACTTTTTGTCGAAAGCGATATTGAGCCCGGTCATGCCGTGGAGAAGCGCATTTGCCGAGAATTCCGGATCCGATGCACCATCTGCGAGCCTGAAGTTTTCCATACGATCCAGGATTATCTTGAAGCCGATATTCATTTCTCGGCGGCTGAGTGCGGCGCCAAGGCAGTGATGTACGCCTTTTCCGAACGCAACCTGGTCTTTCAGGTTGTTGCGCATCAGATTGAATTTCGCTGCTTCAGGAAACTGGTTGTCGTCGTGGTTGGCAGAGGCGAACCGGGCGAACAGAATTGAATTCTCGGGGATGGTAACCCCGTGCATTTCAACTTCTCGCGTCGTCCTGCGGAACATGTTTGATGATGGGCTTGAGATTCGCAGCACTTCTTCAACCAGTCTTGAAATCATTTCTGGAGAAGGGTCGTCTTTGAGCAACTGGTATTGATCGGGGTTTTCGATCAGCAGCCAGAGGCCTTCTGTCAGGGATGCGCTGGTCGTTTCATTGCCTGCCACGAGAATTTGGGACAGCATCGACAGACATTCAGCATCAGTGAGTGGTTGCTCGCCATCAAAGCTGGCATTGACCAATTTGGATAGAATATCATCGGCCGGTTCTGCGCGACGTTCGTTCATTCGAGCAACGAAATAATGCTGGAACTCTACCATGTCTTTTGCTGCTTGGAGTATTCCTTCCTTGTCTAGTTGTTGGCTGAGGTTCCCGATAAAGGCTTCAGTCCATTTACGGAATAACGGAAGGTCTTCCTGTGGTGCTCCGAGCTGGGAAATAATTACCCTGAGTGGCAGGGGCACGCCAAATTTCGACAGGAATTCGCATTCACCCTTGTCAATAAAAGTGTCGATCAACTCGTTTGAGAGGTTTTCAATAAAGGGCTCGAGGCTCTTCAGACTTGAGGGTGAAAACGCTCCGTCGACGAATTTACGATAGCGTCTTTGATTGGGTGGATCTTCTGTCAGCATCGTGGGTACATTTTCGTACCCGGATTTGAGAACCTCTATAACTTCAGGGTCTTCTGATCCGGTCATGGCGCGAGTCGGGCCCATCATGCGGCTGGAAAATGTTTGGTGGTCTTTCGCAATTTGGATGACATCTTCATAGCGTGAAACAAAAAAAATGCCGGAATTCGGATCCTGGAATACGGGTGCTTCATCCCGTAGTCGTCTGTTCATCCCCCAGGGAGATTTTAAAATATCCGGATGCATTGGGCTGATTTCATGGACAGGACAGGTTGCGACTCGTGCAACTTCATCGGACATTAACTGGGAACTCCGGTATTTTTCAAGTTGGCACAGAATACCACTAAAACAGCCGCCTGTGATTGTAATCCGCTATACTTCGCGGGTTGTTTATCGATAGGCAAAAACGTGATTAATAAGCAGGTTGTACTCGCAAGACGTCCCTCGGGTGTTCCCGTTCCGGAAGATTTTCAGGTTGTGGAGACAGAGGTCGCAACACCGGGCCCTAATGAAGCGCTGCTTGAGAATCTTTATGTGTCGCTGGATGCAGGTTTCAGGAACTGGATGGATGAGGGCTCCGGTGACGATGTGCTGCCAGCGATGGAACTTGGGTCTCCGGTAATGGGGTTGACGGCTGGCCGCGTTGTTGAATCCAATCGAGAAGACTTGAAAGTGGGTGAGGTACTGGTCGGGCGGCTTGCCTGGGAAGCTTATTCAATTGCCACCGACCAGGACCTGTTGGTTCCTATCGAGGAAAAATTTCAGCAACCGGCGAACCTGTTTCTGGGATTGTTGGGGGATACTGGTCTTTCCGCCTACTTCGGTTTAGAGCGTGTTGCGAAGTTGCAGCCGGGGGAAACGGTTGTAGTATCTGCAGCCGGTGGTGCTGTTGGAAATGCAGCCGGACAGATTGCAAAAGCAATGGGTGCAGGGAAAGTTATTGGGTTTGCTGGCGATACCGAGAAATGTAAATGGCTAGAAGAAGAGGTCGGCTACGACGCAACCATCAACTACAAGACTGACGATATTGATAAAGCGCTTGGTGAGCATTGTCCCGATGGCATTGATGTCTATTTCGACAATGTCGGTGGAAACCTGCTGGAGCCAGTGTTGGACCATATTAACTACCAGGCTCGCATTGCATTTTGTGGTGCTGTGGCCGACTACACTTCAGAAAACGGTACGGGGCCTGGTAATCTCTTCAGGCTGGTAGCTAATTGCGCGAAGCTTGAAGGATTTATGACTCACTACTGGACCGCAGATTATGAAGTCGCAAGAGAAGTTCTCGTCGGTTGGCTGGAATCAGGCAAGCTCAAGAGCTATGAGGCGCGATACCAGGGCGTGGAGAACTGCGGTGTGGCGTTCAGTGACATGCTTAACGGGAAAACTTTTGGGAAGACAATCGTCAAGGTTATTGCCGATTCATGAAGTATCCTAATGCGACCCTGTGGTATGTGGTTTTCCTGCTGACGCTGGCGTCGACATTGTCTTTTATCGATCGGCAGATTCTCAACGTAATGATCGGCCCTATCAAACGGGATCTTGGGGGACTCTCAGATACCGAGATATCATTGATCATTGGGCTGGCGTTCTCTGCAGTTTATTCACTGACCACGTTACCGCTTGCGCGAATCGCGGACAGGTATAGCCGCCGTAACGTTATTGCCGCGGGTATTTTCAGCTGGAGCCTGATGACGGCGCTGGCTGGCATGGCGAATTCATTCTGGGCGCTTTTTGGCGCACGTATGGGGGTCGGGGTCGGTGAGGCGTCTCTCGGGCCGGCCACGCAATCAATTCTCGCGGACTACTTTGAACAGCATCGCCTACCCCTTGCTTATGGAATAGTCGCAGCAGCTCCGTTTATCGGCACAGGTCTTGCGAACATTGTCGGTGGACCGCTGATAGATTACCTGGAGGCTCGCCCGCTGATAGTGATGCCAGTCTTTGGCGAGATGTATTCCTGGCAGACAGTGTTGGTTGTCGTCGGGCTTCCCGGCATATTGCTGACGCTACTGATGTTTACGATTAAGGAACCTAAAAGGAGCGGCGCTAGCGCTGATCGTACTGAAGGGTATTCCTATCGCGAGCTCTGGCAGTTTTGCCTTTCTCGCCGAAAATATCTTACCTATCATTTCATTGCCTACCTTTGCCTGTCGATTCAGGGTTTTGCCTTTCTGACGTGGATCGTAGAATTTTTTGTTCGAATTCATGGCTGGACTCGCACGGAGATTGGCCTAACCTATGGCAGTATTGCACTCATCGTGGGCATCATGGGAAGTATCGGTGCTGGCTACTATGCCGGTTACTGGTTGGCGAAAGGCAGGGCAGATGCGCCGATGCGTTTGGCTTTTTATGGCACGATTGGCCTGGGTCCGCTGGCGGTGATTATGCCGCTGGTTTCAAGTGACTGGCTTGCAATTGCTATTATTATTCCGATCACGTTCTTTATGGCGATGCCGCCAGGGCTTTCTAATGCGGCGCTCCAGGCGATTTCGCCAAACAGGTTGAGAGGCCAGATGATTGCAGTGTATTTGATCTGCGTAAGCTTTTTGTCCTACTTGTTCGCACCTTTGATTATCGGGCTAATGAACGATTACGTGTTCGGGCGGGAAGATGCTATCGGTTTGTCGCTCTCATCGCTCGCGTTCGTGAATTATGCGATAGCCGCGGTATGTTTGTACCTCTGCCTGGATCCCCTGAAGGATGCTGTCAGCAGGGTGCGAGAGTTTGCGGAAGACTAATTTCGGTGGAAGTTAGCGGGTTTATCTTGCTTTTGCCCCACCGCCGACCCGGAGTATTTCCCCGCTTATCCAACTGGCCGCATCTGACGCAAGGTAAATACACGCGGAGGATATGTCCTCGGGGGTGCCAAGTCGACCCAATGGAATATTCCATTCTTCCAGGATTTGATCCAGTTGGCTTTCATCCCGGCCAATAGCTTTCAACATCACTTCTGTTGGGATGGCCCCTGGAGCAACAGCGTTGACCCGAATGTCCGGCGCAAATTCCGCAGCCAGAGTCCATGTCAGGGAATTGGTACCGGCTTTAGCTGCACCGTAGTGAGCACTACCGGGGACAGGTCCGGTGCCTGCGCCGGAGGTGATGTTGATGATTGCGCCTTTCTCCATGTACTTGGCTGCCGTGATGGAGCCGGTATAGATAGAGGTCAGGTTCAGGGCAATCGTCCTGTCCCATTCGTCGCGCGGTAACTCGCGGATGGGCATTCTCATGGGCGAACCACCAGCGTTGTTCACCCAGATAGTGAGCTTGCCGAAGGTGTCGACTGCTGCCCGGGCTAGCGCATCAAGTGCGATATCGTCGGTGACGTCGGTTGTTACCGCAATTGCTTCTCCTCCGCCTTCACGAATGGCTTCTGCTACCGCCTCAATCTCGTTCGTTCTGCGCGCAGCGACAACCACCTTGGCCCCGGCTTTGGCGAAATCTTTTGCGATGCCTTCCCCAATACCCCGGCCTGCGCCGGTGACGACAGCTACATGTCCTTCCAGGCTATATCTTTCAAGTACACTCATGGTCAGGCGGCCGCTTGCTTTGCGTCTTCAAGTCGCATTTTAAGTTCTCTGAGTTCTTTGTGGAGCTCTTCGGGAACATGGTTTCCATAGCTGGCGTAGTAGTCTTCAATCAGTGGGATCTCTTCAAGCCATCCGTCGACTTCTACCCGGAGTAGTTCCGCAATCTGATCATTGGAAAGACCAAGACCCGAAAAATCCAGCCCATCAACGTTGGGCAGGTTACCGATAGGCGTTTCAACTGTCTCTGCTGTACCTTCACACCGTTCGAATATCCATTTCAAGACACGGGAATTTTCACCGAACCCTGGCCATATAAATTGGCCATCGTCGTCTTTTCTGAACCAGTTGACGTAGTAAATCTTGGGAAGCTTAACGCCCTTCTGCTGGCCCGTGTTAATCCAATGACTCCAGTAGTCGGCCATGTTGTAACCGCAGAAGGGCAGCATCGCCATGGGGTCTCGTCGAAGCTCGCCGATTTTTCCCGCAGCAGCGGCGGTTTTTTCGGATGAAACAATGGAGCCAAAGAAGGTTCCTTGCTGCCAGTCCCTGGCCTCGTTCACGAGCGGTACAACCGTTGCTCTTCTTCCGCCAAATAAAATGGCGCTAATGGGAACGCCCTTTAGGTCTTCCCATTCATCTGCGATAACGGGACATTGGGCGGCTGATACCGTGAACCTTGCGTTGGCGTGAGCTGCCGGTGTTTCAGAGTCCGGCGTCCAGTCATTACCCTTCCAATCGATCAGGTGTGCCGGTGCATCGCCTATACCTTCCCACCAGACATCGCCATCATCGGTTTCGGCAACGTTAGTAAAGATACAGTTTTCGGTAAGGCTTTCCATGGCATTGGCATTGGAGTCCATGCCGGTTCCTGGCGCGACACCAAAAAAACCGGCTTCAGGGTTAATCGCGTAAAGCTGGCCATCATCGCCAAATTTCATCCAGCAGATATCGTCACCAACTGTTTCAACAGTCCAGCCGGGAATAGTAGGAACGAGCATCGCCAGATTGGTTTTGCCACATGCGCTGGGGAACGCGCCGGCAATGTAATGGGACTGACCTTCAGGATTAGTCAGTTTCAGAATCAGCATATGTTCCGCGAGCCAACCTTCGTCCCGCGCCATGACAGAAGCGATTCTTAGCGCAAAGCATTTTTTACCGAGCAAGGCATTGCCGCCGTAGCCGGAACCGAACGACCAAATCTCGCGTGTTGTCGGGAAATGGGCAATGTGCAGTTTCTCTGGATTACAGGGCCATGGGGCATCTGCTACGCCGTCATCCAGGGGGACACCCACTGAGTGCACGCAGGGGACGAATTCTCCGTCTTCGTCCAGTTCATTCAGAACGGGCTGGCCGACCCGGGTCATGATGTGCATGCTGGTGACGACGTAAGGTGAATCAGTGATTTCGATACCGATATGGGCGATCGGCGAGCCTACAGGTCCCATTGAAAAGGGGATGACGTACATGGTTCGGCCGCGCATACAACCGTCGAACAGTTCGGTCAGCGTTGAACGCATTTGATCAGGTTCTATCCAGTTGTTGTTCGGCCCCGCATCCTGTTCTTCTTCTGAACAGATATACGTCCTGCTCTCTACCCGTGCGACATCCGCTGGATCCGAACGTACAAGGTAGCTGTTAGGTTTCTTTTCTTCGTTTAGTTTTTTTGCGACACCTGCGTCTAAAAGCAGGCCCCACATGCGGTTGTATTCCTCGGTGCTGCCATCGCAAATAACCACGGCATTTGGCTGGCAAAGGTCTTTCATCTCTTCGAGCCAAGCCGCGAGCTTGTTGTGTTTCAGCATCAATTTCCGCCCTTTTTGTTTGTGCTGGTACCCATAAAATTGCCACCGAAGCCGCTGGGTCGTAAGTCGCTGAAGAATAACGTATTCGGTTCTCTAAATCGACGCGTGGCGATGGTTTTTATGGGTTTCTATTTGAGTCCCTATTAATGGGTTGGCTCAGTTTGTGAGGGTTGCGGGCAAGGTTCTGTTACGATGCGCATCATGCAACTCCAGCCCTCCAGAAAACTCGATGAATACCGGCCCTATTGGGCCGAATGTTTCGGTATTGCACCATTTTTGCCCACCTCAAGGGCGGAGATGGATGCCCTGGGCTGGGATAGCTGTGATGTGATCATTGTCACCGGGGATGCCTATGTGGATCACCCCAGCTTCGGCATGGCCGTTATTGGCCGGGTGCTGGAAGCGCAGGGTTTCCGGGTTGGTATCATCGCGCAGCCCGAGTGGCGGGGGACGGAAGAATTCTCTGTCCTGGGAAAGCCTAATCTGTATTTTGGGGTTGCTGCGGGCAACATGGATTCCATGATTAATCGTTACACGGCGGATAAGAAAATTCGCCATGACGATGCCTATACGCCAGGTAACATTGGTGGGCGCCGGCCTGACAGGTCGGTCATTGTTTATTCCCAGCGTTGCCGGGAAACTTATCCAGACGTGCCGATCGTCATAGGAAGCATCGAGGCAAGCCTTAGGCGTATTGCACATTTTGATTACTGGAGCGAAAAAATACGCCGATCGGTGCTACTGGATGCAAAGGCCGACATGCTGTTGTTTGGTAATGCAGAACGGGCAATCGTTGAGTTGACACATCGGATGGCATCCGGTGAGGCCGTGGCAGATATACAGGATATTCGCGGCACGGCCTATGTGACGGATGAGCCGCTTGCAGGCTGGCGTGGGCTGGATGAGACCCGGCTGCCGGATGAAAAGGCTGATAGCGGCGTTCGCTTGATGATGGAATCAGCGCCTGAATATATAGAGCTGCCATCCTTTGAAGCGGTTCTGGGTGACAAGGCTCTGTATGCGCATGCGTCACGTCTGCTGCACCGGGAAACGAACCCGGGTAATGCTCGCGCGCTGGCACAGCGCCATGGAGACAAAATTGTTTGGCTGAATCCACCGCCGATTCCGCTAACGACACCGGAACTTGACTGGGTGTTTGAGCGGCCTTATCAGAGAATCCCTCATCCTGGATACGGCGAGGATAATATTCCCGCCTATGAGATGATCAGGCATTCGGTCAATATCATGCGCGGCTGCTTTGGCGGCTGTACCTTTTGTTCGATTACCGAACATGAGGGTCGTATTATCCAGAGCCGATCACAAGAATCGATCATCAACGAAATTAGCGAAATCCGGGACAAGTCCCCGGCGTTCACCGGCGTGATTTCAGATCTTGGTGGTCCCACCGCAAACATGTGGCGCCTGAACTGCAAAGACAAGCAAATCGAAGAATCGTGCCGAAGACCTTCATGTGTCTATCCCTCGATTTGCAAGAATCTGGATACTGACCAGACCCCACTGATTTCGCTTTACAGAAAAGCGCGTGAAGTGGAGGGGGTCAAAAAGGTCCTGATTGCATCGGGTCTGCGTTATGACCTTGCGGTTGAGACGCCGGAGTACGTTAAGGAATTGGTGACAGAACATGTCGGTGGTTACCTGAAGATCGCGCCGGAGCACACAGAGCAGGGCCCGCTATCCAAAATGATGAAGCCTGGTATCGGGACCTACGATACTTTTAAGGCGATGTTCGAGAAATACTCGCAAGAAGCAGGTAAAAAACAGTACCTGATCCCTTACTTTATTGCGGGTCATCCTGGAACGACCGATGACGATATGCTAAATCTTGCGAGATGGCTGAAGGAAAACGGGTTTCGAGCCGACCAGGTCCAGACGTTCTATCCATCACCTATGGCCACCGCGACTGCCATGTATTACTCGGAAAGAAATCCGTTGAAAAGAGTCGCTCGATCTTCTGAGCATGTCAGTGTGGTGGCAAAGGCAAGACAACGCAGGTTGCACAAGGCCTTCCTGCGCTACCACGATCCGGACAACTGGCCCATGCTGCGTGAAGCGCTTCGAAAAATGGGTCGCAGTGATCTGATCGGTAACGGCAAGATGCACCTGATACCAAGAACGCAGTTTTCAAAGCCCGGCTACCGCGGTTCTCGTCCATTTTCGACTCAGCACAATGGACTTCCCAAAAACCCAGGACAAAAAAGGCGTAAGTAGCTTTTAAAGGTCAGACTGCCTCTGCAATGTCCAGGGTATCTCTGAGCTCTCGTTTGAGAAATTTCCCACTGGCGTTGCGAGGCAAGTGATCGTCGCTGAGCCAGATATAGCGAGGTATCTTGTGTTTGGCCATATGTTGAAGGCAAAAGGCTCGAATATCATCAGCGGTCGCAACGGTGCCTGGTTTCAGATAGATCGAAACGCCAACTTCTTCGCCCAGTCTGTCGTCAGGGACGCCAAACACAGAGCATTCTGCAATGCTTGCCATCTTGTGCAGTGTTGTTTCAACTTCACTGCAATAAATGTTCTCGCCGCCCCGAAGGACCATGTCTTTCACTCGGTCAACAATGAAAATGAAGCCGTGTTCATCGATCGTCGCCACGTCTCCAGTGTGCAGCCAGCCGTCGGTGATTGACTCTGCGGTGGCTTCTTCACGATTGATGTAGCCCTTGATGACAGGTGCACCCCTGACCCAGAGCTCGCCAGGTTTGCCCTGAGGAAGTTCGTTGCCGTCTGTATCGACTACTTTCACCTCGAAGAGGGGCATGGCGGGTCCACAGCTGGCGGGTTTATCCAGAAAGAAAATACCGGCAATGGAGGTGATAATGCCACAGGTCTCCGTCATGCCATAGCCGGTACCTGGGCTAGCATTTTTAACTGCTTTGTCGATTTTTCCAACCAGATCGGGTTGTAGTTGCGCGCCACCGCCGCCAACGGATTTTAGTGATGATGTATCGTAATGATCAAAATCCGGGTGGCTAATCAGCTCACGAGACATCACGGGTACGCCGGTCAGGCTGGTAATTTTCTCGGCCTCGATGATCTTGAGTGCTTCACCAGCATCCCAGCGGTACATGTGAATCAGTTTCCCTCCGGCCATGGTTGTGCCCTGGGCGAGACAGTTGTTGGCAGTCACGTGGAACATGGGTGTTGTTACCAGTGCTGATGGTGGTGCTACGTCTTCGGGATTGGGTAGTTCGACGTTATTGATCCGGGCGGTAGAGAGGCCGTTTACCTGTGCGGCGAAACCAAGGTTCATGATGTTGTGTACGCATCCACGGTGGGTTAATTGTGCGCCTTTTGGATAGCCGGTTGTCCCGGAAGTATAAAAAATACAGGCATCGGTATCAGGATCCACATTCACTTCAGGCAGATCACCGCCGGTAGCGATGACTTCCGCATAGTCGATGACACCGCCTATAGCATTAGGAAGTCGTACTCCGACGGTAGTGATATCTGGGAATTCATCCCGGATATTGAGGTATCGAGCCAGACGCTCTTGATCGCAGAACAGAACCTTCGGTGATGAATCTTTCAGGCCATAGGTCATCTCATCTTCTACCCACCAGGCATTCATGCCAACGACGGTGACACCTGTGGAAACGCATGCCCAGTAGAGAAGTAACCATTCAGGGTAGTTTCGAAGGGCTATTGCTACCCTGTCTCCAGGGTTAACACCCTGGTTGCGAAGCCAGTTAGCGATTGAAGCGGCTTCACGATGTGCATCTGCATAGGTCCAGCGCTCCTCACGGAACACCAGGTAGTCATTAGCGGCGTAGGCTGCTGCGGCCAACCAGATTTCGCGCAGGCTGGGTGGGGCCTCTGAATAGACCCGCATGGGGGAACCGCGAACTTCGATTTCCTTGTAATGGAAGGGGGCTCCCTCGGCGATGAGGGCATCCCAGGTTTCCTTATAGATATCGTACATCGTTGGCTCCACGAACTTCAAAGATTGGGTAAGATAGGGATTCTCTCCACCGGTTGCAAATGCTGTATCTTTTTTCAGGGTGGCACCGGGCAGACGCGAGGATTAGAAGTGACATATTTATTGGAAGGTTTAAAGGTCGTTGACCTCGCCAGTTTTCTGGCAGCACCAGGCGCAGCGACGTTGATGGCAGACTATGGAGCAGAGGTTATCAAGATCGAACCTCCCGGCGGGGATGGCTACCGGCGCCTGCACGGCAATTGGAAGACAGACTATAACTGGCAGCTGACTTCTCGCAATAAGCTGGGGATGTCATTGGATATCACGACGGATGAAGGCCACGAGGTCCTGATGAAACTGCTCGATGATACGGACGTGCTGGTTACAAATTTTCGGAATGACCAGCTTGAAAAGTATGCAATGAGTTATGAAGCCCTTCACGTTAGGTTCCCTCGGCTTATTGTTGCCCAGTTGACTGGATATGGAAACCTTGGGCCGGACAGAAAGCGTCGCGGATATGACTCTACTGCCTGGTTTGCCAGAACCGGGATCATGCAGCTGATGAAGCCCAAGGATGCGCCTCCTGTCTTTCCGGCTGGGGGGGTCGGAGATCATTCAACGGCAATGTCGCTGTTCGCCGGGGTAATGATGGCGCTGTTTAAACGTGAGAAAGAGGGTGAGGGCAGCTTTGTTGAAACGTCGCTTATCGCGAGTGGCTGCTGGGCGAATGGTATGAGCCTGCAGGGTGCGATTTCGGGATTTGACCTGGGGGGGTTCCTGGATAAAAGTAATCGGAGTCCTTTCGCCATGGTGTACGAGACCAGGGACAGGCGATTCGTTATTCTGGTATTCACTAATCCTCCCAAGGAATGGCCGGAGTTTGCGAATGCCCTTGGACATCCTGAATGGCTGGAAGATGACCGGTTCCAGGATATGCGTACCTTGATGCGGCATCGTGATGACCTGAAAGAGATTATTGCCGAGGCGATTGGCGCAATGAACCTGAAGGACGTGAGCCTTGCGCTAGATAAGTTCGAACTGACCTTCGGTGTCATTGATGGGTTGACGGATGTCGTGCAGGACGCACACCTGATCGAGAACGGCGTGGTCATTAAAACCGAATCGGATGATCCTGGGTTTGAATGGACAATAGCAAACCCGATCAAAATTTCCGGTGAAGCCTGTAAGCCAGCAATCGATCCACCGCTTTATGGGGAGCATTCACGAAAGATTCTTCTGGATCATGGTTTCACTGAAAAGGAAATCGAATCCCTGATCCGGGACAAGGTGGTTTTTGCCGGAGAGTCCTAGGAAGTCGTGTAACCATTGGCGGTAACAACAACTTTGCCTACGACTTTTCTATCCGTCAGCATCTTCATTGCGTCGACGGCTTTCTCTAATGGGAAAGCAGCGCAGATGTGGGGGTCAATATCACCGTTTTCCAATAATTGGTACAGCTCTCTGCGGGTCCGTTCACCCAGTTCGGGATCTCGGCGTCCGATTTCACCTGCGCGGACCCCTATGACGCTGATTTGCTTTATAAGAATATGGTTCACAGCAGCTTTTGGCCAAACGCCGGATGTGAATCCGATGGTCAGTATTCTTCCGTTCCAGTTGATGCAGCGCATGCTTTCATCAAACACGCTTCCGCCGACGGGATCAAAAACCACATCGGCACCTAGTCCATCCGTCAGCCCCTTAACCTTTTCCCTGAACCCGCCGAGCGAATCGTCAGGCAGTGTATAGTTGATGACATGGTCGGCGCCCCGGGCCTTAACCACGGCAAGTTTTTCGTCCGTACCGCCGGTTGCGATAACTGTTGCGCCAAGGTGTTTGCCCAGATCAACGGCAGCCAGGCCAACGCCCCCGGTTGCACCGTGAACCAGCAAGGTTTCACCGGCTTTTAGACTTCCTCTAATGGTAAGTGCCACGTAGGCTGTCAGGTAAGCGGTCTGATAGGCGGCAGCTTTCTCGAAACTGATCCCCGGAGGGACGGGTTTGACTGCCTGTACCTCTGCGTTGACCAACTCGCTAAATCCGCCATAGCGGGTTCCCGCTACTGCCCTGTCGCCAACCTTAAACTGATCGACGTCAGGTCCAACAGCAACTATCTCACCTGCAAATTCACCGCCGGGCGCGAACGGTAATGGGGGGGCGAACTGGTACTTGCCCTGGATCATCAAGACATCGGGAAAGTTAACTGAACAGGCCATGACCCTAATCTGGACTTCGCCTGCGCCGGGTGGCGCGATATCTACCTCGTCCAGGCTGATCGTTGATATGTCGTCATTGATTTGATGGCAGCGAATGGTCTTCATTACGTGTCAATATTCCTGTCTGATCGTGGGCAGGGACAAGTTACCACAATACTGATACCCTCGGATTCATTGGCCTTGAATACAATATCTGAGGCAGGGAATAGAGTCAGGAGGAAGTTGTCGTGGTCGAAGGCATTAACGTGGAAAAAGTGACAAGGTGGTTGGTTGAACGAATTCCGGGGATCAAGCCACCGCTCAGTTTTTCACTCATTGCAGGCGGGCACTCGAACCTTACCTTTCGGTGTGAGGATGGTGCCGGTAAGGTCTATGTGTTGAGGCGTCCTCCACTCGGGCATGTTCTTGAGTCTGCTCATGATATGGGCAGGGAACATAAAATCATTGATGCACTGAAGGGTTCTGATGTGCCCGTTCCTACAAACCATGGCTTGTGTAAAGACAATTCCGTCAACGAGGCTGACTTCTATGTGATGGAGTTTGTCGATGGCCTTGTCCTGAATGACTCCGTGATAGCAGCCACATTGCCAGAAGCATCGAGAATACCGATCGGTGAAGATGTTGTGGATATTCTCTGCAAGCTTCACGCGATCAATCCGGATGATGTTGGCCTTGGCGATTTGGGCCGTAAGGAAGCGTACCTCGCACGTCAACTCAAAAGGTGGACCAAGCAATGGGAAGCCGCGAAGACACACGATATTCCTGAAATGGAAGAAAGCTGTCGTTTGCTGGCTGACCGCATGCCTGAGCAAATTGGTGCAACCATCGTCCACGGTGATTTTAGGTTAGGTAATATGATTGTCGCGGACGGCAAGGTAAAAGCAATCCTGGACTGGGAACTTTGCACCTTAGGGGACCCGTTGGCAGATGTTGCTTACCTCATGAATAACTGGGTGACGCTTGAGGAAGTTCCGGAGCCTGGTGAAGGCGACCAGTCGCCATCTGCAGCTGGTGGTTTCATTACCAGGGAAAAGATTGCTGAAATCTATGAGAAAGCCACCGACAGGGATTTGTCCGGGATCAATTACTATCGCGCTTTTTCCCATTGGCGCCTGGCTGCAATTGGTCAGGGTGTTTACAAGCGATATCTTGTTGGTGCGATGGGTGAGGACACAGATGTGGATCTCGAGAAGCAAAAAGCGGGTGTTGCAAGAAGAGCTACCAGCGCTCTTGAGCTACTCTCCTGACCCGTTAGTGGATAGTTTTGGAATCACTTACCAGGGCCAGTAGCCGCTTTGACGCGAGTTGCTTTAGCTGATCATCTGACGCGCCCTGCAAGACCTGTGTATAGGTGTATTGCGCGAGTGTGATGTTGCCCTGCATTTCATACACAGCTCCCAGTTGCACGTTGAACTCATCCCGTTCCGGAAACAGCAACAGCTGACGATCGATACATGCCTTGCTTTCTTCCCAGGATTTTTGGCGCCAGAAAATCTGCTTCAGGTTGTCCAGCATGCGAATCAGGACATCCCGTGGTGAAGCCGGTCTGAAATACTCTTCCTTTAACGTCGCCCTTGGGCCAGCAATCTGTCTCAACATGGTCTGGCAGTCAGCGCGGCTGAGTTCACGGCCAGAAAAAGGATCAACAATAGTGCCGCTGCTGCCACCGTACTGCACAAGAAAATTTCCGGGAAACGAAATGCCGCTGACTGGAATGCCAAGTCGTGAACCGATAGCAATATGTACCAGCGCAAGGCTGATCGGAATGCCATGTTTGTAATCAATAACTCGATTCAGGTAACTGTTGGCAGGGTCGTAGTAGTCGATCACATTCCCGCTGAATCCAAGGTCATCATGGATGTAATTCACCAGCGCGGACACGGGAATGCCAAGATTCGTATGGAATCGATCGTCAGACTTAAACCTGACGGCAAGATTGTCGAGTTCGCTCAGGTAGTGCTCAACAGAGATGTCCTGTTCTGCTTCAGCAGCGATCAGCAGCGCTGCTTCATCCAACCTGATGTCAGCGTCTGGCTGGGCCGCCAGCCGCGCGAACCTGTTCCTGATTTCGTCATCCATTAAGTGCGTCCTCGCTTGTCTCAACTTTACAAGGATGAATACTATATGCAATGCTCGCCGCCGCTTTTTGCTGGCATTGCCATTGCTCAGGTTTCATTCACTCGGTGGTGGCGAGAACTGGCAATGGTGTTACTCGAGTTCATGGCTGATGCTCGGTCGACAACTCTATCGAGGTCTTCTTCTGAAGACCATTGATCGCCGGGTTTGCCTCCTGCCGCTTGGCATAAACAGGAAGCCCCTGCGCAAATGACGAGCATCGCCTGGCACCGAGGAACAACAGCCTTTAATGTGCCTGCGCGGGCTATTTATAGTAAAACTGATAGTGTAGTCGCATGGAAAGCGTGTATTGACGAAGATACAGCGGAAATAGAATATCATGAAGTCGAGGGGGAAGCCGTGAGTGCCTGAGGTCAAATGTGAGCGTCTTCCAGCTCGTACCAAAACTACTTAAAGAACCAATCTAACCGGAGAACAATGTGGAATTTGATTTAAACCAAACGGATGAGCTGCTCGCAACGACTCGTGCGGTCAGAAAGAGACTGGATTTCGATCGGGCAGTCCCTAGGGATGTCATCGAAGAGTGTATCGGGCTATCGCAGCAAGCGCCTACCGGAACAAACTCCCAGGGTTGGCGTTGGCTGATCATTGAGGACGCGGAAAAACGTGCCGGCCTTGCCGAGCTCTACAAGAAAATGGCCGATGTCTATCTGGTTGAAGAAGGTCGCAAGGCGGCTGAATCGGGAGACGCACAAACAGCACGAGTGCTCGATTCTGCAGTATTTCTGGCAGAGAATCTTCAGAATGCCCCTGTTCATGTTATTCCCTGCCTGCAAGGGCGCCCACCGGAAGGTACGCCCCTCATGGGTATTGCTGCAATGATGGGATCTATTTTTCCTGCGGTTTGGAGTTTTCAGTTAGCGCTGCGGGCCCGTGGCCTGGGTTCCTGCCTGACCTCGCTGCATCTATTTCATGAAAAAGAAGCGGCCGAATTGTTGGGTATTCCTGATGACGTGCTGCAGGTGGCCCTGTTACCTGTTGCCTATACCAAAGGGACTGATTTCAAGCGTGCAAATCGGCCTGACCCTTCAACTATTATTCATTACGACAAGTGGTAGACAGAAAGACAATCGGGTTCAGTATCGCTGAGCCTGGTTACTGTTCTGGATTGCCTGGTTCGGCTTTTTTGCGTTGGGCTTCACGAGCCTCCTTTTTCAGCCTTGCCCTTTGGGCCTGGGCAGAAGCGGCGTCCCCTCCAATGTGGTCCTCACCTCGCTCATTAGCCAGGTGGATTTGATTCTGTCGTTCGCGAAACCTTGCCCGGTCCGCATCTGTTTTGCTGTCGATACAGTGTGAACAGCTGACGCCCTTAACGTAAGCGTTACTTTTTTTGTCGGTATCGCTGATCGGCATCCTGCATGCGTGGCACTGGTCATAAGAGCCAGGCTTCAGATCATGGTCGACAGTGACGCGATCATCAAAGACAAAGCACTCTCCTTGCCACAGTGATTCTTCCTTGGGGACATCTTCAAGATATTTCAGGATGCCGCCTTCCAGGTGATATACCTCATCAAACCCTTTGGACTTCAGGAAGGCGGTTGATTTTTCGCACCTGATCCCACCGGTGCAAAACATGGCGATCTTTTTATGCTTGTTGGGATTCAATTCGGATTCCGCGAATCCAGGGAATTCCCGGAATGACTCTGTGTGTGGGTTTATAGCGTTCTCGAATGTGCCGATCAGCACCTCGTATTCGTTTCGGGTGTCGATCACCGTGACTTGGGGGTCTGATATCAGTTCGTTCCATTCCTTTGCTTTTACGTAGGTACCCACAATCTCTCGGGGGTCGATATCGGTTATACCCATCGTGACGATTTCTTTCTTGAGTTTGACGCGGGTACGTGGGAATGGCATTTGCTCGGCGGTAGATAACTTATAGGCGATGCCGTCGAACCGGCCATCGCTCGCGAGGAAAGCCTGCAGGCTCTTTATGCCTGCCGAAGTGCTCGCGACTGTGCCGTTGATTCCTTCTGCAGCGACCAGCAGTGTTCCCTTAACGCCATTGTCTTTTAACAGACTCAGTAGCGATTGTTGGAGCGCCTGATAGTCATCAATATTAACAAAATGGTAAAGCGCGCAGACTACTACTTCTTTCTGGTCGTTCTGTGAGTTATCCGCCAAACCGGGCTCCCGCGAAAGTGTCTGCCCAGGAGCAACCCTCTCTGGGGTTTCGTTTCGGCTTTATCAGTTGTTTGACCGGTTTGCCGGTGCCTGCCGTTGCAGCGAAGGTCGTGCGCATTGCCTCATAAATTTCCATGACTCAACCCTGGGTCATTAAGATTGGTGTATTATCGCTCAAGTGTTTAACAAGTTCTTGGAAAAATGAGGAGTTACCATGCCAATCAATCCTGAAGCTGTTGGTGTAAAGGGTCAGCCATCACAAAGAAGCTGGACATCAAAAGATGCCTTGTTGTATGCCGTCGGCATCGGGGCAGGTACAGACGAGTTGCAATATACGACAGAGAACACAAAGGACATCGATCAAAAGGTGTTTCCCACCTTTGCGGTGATTGTTGGTGGTGGCGGGATACCGATGCGGGAAGTGGGCTCGTTCAATCCTGCCTTGATGGTGCATGGTGAGCAAGGCATTGAGCTGCTGAGTGAAATTCCTGCAGAGGGTGAGATCGAAAGTGTTGGCGAGTGTACGGCCATCTACGATAAGGGAAGTGCGGCTGTTCTCGAGTTTACCTCTGAGTCTAAAAATGTTGCGACGGGAGAAGTCCTGCTTAGAACCCGGACCTCGCTTTTTTGTCGAGGCGAAGGAGGCTGGGGCGGTGACCGGGGACCTTCAGAAAAAATCCAGTTTCCGGATCGTACTCCGGACCAACAGGTGAGCTATACAACACGAGAAGACCAGGCGTTGACTTACCGGTTGTCCGGTGATCGGAACCCGTTGCATTCAGATCCTTCTTTTTCAGCTATGGGAGGGTTTGAAAAACCGATTCTGCATGGGCTCTGTACATACGGGTTTACCGGTCGTGGATTACTGAATGCGATTTGTGATGGCGATGCGGGTCGATTCAAATCCATGAATGCACGATTCTCGAAGCCTGTTATCCCGGGTGACACCCTGACCGTGTCGATGTGGGTGGATGGTAGTGAAGCCCTGTTCAGGACAACCAACCAGGACGGTGATGTCGTGATTGATCAGGGTGTGTTCAGGTTTGAATAAGTATCACCGCCATTTCGACTGGTGTTTGCGCAGCTCACCGAATGAAAAAATCTCGGGATGGGGAAAATGCTTAATGTAGGGGATACAGCGCCAGACTTTGAGCTGACAGACGAAGAAGGTGAGGTTGTTACGCTGGATGACCTTTTATCAGAGGGGCTACTGGTTCTGTATTTCTATCCCGCGGATTTTACGTCCGTGTGCACGGCGCAAGCCTGTGAAATTCGTGATCGTCACGACGACCTTCGAGCTGTGAGTGCCAATGTCGTCGGTGTAAGCCCCCAGGGGCAATCCAGCCACAATCGTTTTCGCGACCGGTACGACCTGTCTTTCCCGTTGCTCGATGACCGACAAAAAAAAGTGATCAGAGCCTATGGCGTCAACGGTCCACTGGGTCTGGGTGTCCGAAGGGTAACTTTTCTCATTAACCCGGATAAAAAGATAGCCAACAGAGTGGTTGCCGACTTCAGGGTTAAACAACATATGGATTTGATCGATTCGGTGGTTGAAGATCTGGGCGGTTACTAATTCGAGGAATATACCAAGGTAATGCTGAGGGTTCTTTATGGTCGTCTACTAGGCGTGTGTATCCCGCTGACCCTGGATAGGTCCCAGGAGAATATACCAGGCAACGCTGAGGGCTCTTTATGGTCGTCTACCGGACGTGTGTATCCCGCTGACCCCAGATAGGTCAGCGGCCTTTATGATGGGTGCTGTTGAATTGTATGATCATGAGAATGTGGTGACATCTACTACATTGTTATAAAACTCTACTCGAGAAATGATCTAATTCCAGGGCAGAGGCGTACACTAAAAAAAATCGGACAAAAGTAATGAACAAAAATCTGATATGGATAGCGGGTATTTTGGCCTCTCTGGCGGTCGGCGGCCTTATCGCCCTTGCAGGTAGCCAGAACGGTGCGCTGTGGATGGGGCTGCCATTGTTCACACTTTGCTGCGGTATCGCATTTATAGTGCAGTGGTTTTTGTTTATCCCGGCCTATGTATTCCAGACCGAGCGGTATTTTGATTTGGCTGGCAGCCTGACCTACATTTCGCTGGTCGTGGCCGCATTGTACCTTTCCGGTGCACGTGACCCTCGATCACTTATTATTGGCGGGTTGGTAATCATCTGGGCTTGCCGGTTGGGTAGCTTCCTGTTTAGGCGAGTATCCGCTGATGGTGAGGATCGGCGTTTCCGCGCCATCAAACCTGATTTTTTACAATTTCTAATGACCTGGACTATCCAGGGTTTGTGGGTGTCTGTGACACTTGCTGCGGGGCTTGCCGCGATGACGGTGTATGAACACAAACCGATTGGGCTGTTAGGGGCTATTGGTATATCCCTCTGGGTATTCGGGTTTGTGGTTGAAGTGGTCGCCGATAAGCAGAAGTCGAAGTTCAGACGGGAACAACCCGATGAGTTCATCACCAGAGGCTTGTGGCAGTATTCCCGGCACCCTAACTACTTAGGAGAGATTATCCTCTGGTTGGGTATCGCCGTTCTGGCGTTGCCTGTACTTCAGGGCTGGCAGCACGCAACGTTGATTTCGCCTGTTTTTGTCTTCTTTCTGCTGACCAAAGTCTCGGGGATCAGAATGCTTGAGTTTCGGGCTAATAAGCGTTGGGGCGAGGACCCCGAGTACCAGATCTATCGATCCAATACTCCGGCTCTGGTACCACGGCTTCGGTTTTAGCTACTTCTTATGCAATACGACGGGTAAGTGTGCATAACCCTTTACGAAAGCACTCCGGATATAGGTAGGCTCTCCAACAACTTCCACGGTGTCAAAGCGTTTCAGAATCTCTTCCCAGACAATCCGCAACTGCATTTCTGCGAGCCTGTTACCCATACAGCGATGGATGCCGAACCCGAAAGACAAGTGCTGTCGTGGCCTGGCTCGGTCGATGATAAATTTATCAGGCGTTTCAATCGCTGATTCATCACGATTTCCTGATACGTACCACATGACGACCTTGTCGCCTTTCTTAATGGTTTTGCCTCCAATGACAGTATCTTCCAGGGCGCGTCTGCGCATATGGGCAAGTGGCGTCTGCCAGCGGATGATCTCCGGCACCATGCTTGCGATCAGTCCTGGGTTTTCCCTAAGCTTCTGGTACTGATCCGGATGCTGATTAAGCGCAAGTATACCGCCGGTGATTGAATTACGGGTGGTGTCGTTCCCGCCAACAATCAGGAGAATCAGGTTGCCAAGGAACTCCATTGGACGTTCAAGCATGTCTTTCGTCGAATCGCCATGAGCGAGCATAGTGATCAGGTCATTGTCACCTGGTGTTTGCTGTCGCTCTTTAAAAATTTCTGTAAAGGTTGTTAGACATTCAACCAGTTCCTCGCGTCGTTGGTCCTCCGATTCGATAATTCCCTGCTCAAGGTTTGCTGTTGCAACATCGGACCAGCGAGTTAATTTTCGGCGCTGCTCGAATGGGAAATCGAAAAGGGTTGCCAGCATTTGCGTGGTCAGTTCGATGGAGATTCTATCTACCCAATCAATTTCTTCACCGACAGGTAATGCGTCAAGCAAATTTGCTGCGCGAGCCCGGATGGTTGATTCCAGCTTAACCAGGTTTATCGGTGCAACAACCGGGCTGACGACCTTTCTCTGATCATCGTGTTTTGGCGGGTCCATCGCAATAAACATTGGCAGCGTGAAATCTTCATCCTGGTCACCGAGAGTAATGCCGCCTTCGGAAGAGAAGGCCTTGTGATTGGTGTCCACGTGCATAATGTCTTCGAAGCGAGTGATGGACCAATACGGACCAAACTCACTTTCTTCACAGAAATGTACAGGGGCTTCTTTTCGGAGTCGTTCGAAATAGGCCCAGTGCGCGTTCTGTTCAAACAGGTGCGATTGGGCGACATTAAAGTTCCCGTCAAGCGGGATCGAATAAGGGTCTACAACAATTTCTTTACTGGTGCTGATCGCTTCGCTCATCTCTGGGTCCGTGTTATTGGGTGGACGTTTCTGGGTGGACATTGTGTCGGCTAGTACTGGAATTCCGGCAGGTTTACGACAAGACCGTTTAGTTCATCAGTCACGGCGATCTGGCATGAGAGACGTGAATTAGCTTCCCGATCAGGGTTCAGGTCCAACATTGAGTTTTCCTGGTCATCGGCAGCGCCAACCCGGGTCATCCATTCGCTTTCAACGAGTATGTGGCAAGTAGCGCAGGAGCACTCGCCGCCACAGTCGGCATCAATGCCGGGAACAAGGTTATCGAGAGCGATTTTCATGACCGAATCACCATTGTCCCCATCAATGGTTGTGGTCTCGCCGGAAAACTGAACAAAGGTAACTTTAGCCATTTAACTGAGCCATTTGATTAAAGGCGCAAAATTAGCAACAAAGGAGGGGACTATAAAGGTTCAATATGGCCACAATATGATCCTTTTAGGACAAAGTGAAAATACAATGAGCTAGGCCCGATAGCCCGTATTAGCATGTCCTGCCGGGACCGTCTCTCTAGCGAAGTTGCCTGAAACAGCGCTGTATCTGGTCGACCAGTGCCTGGGGTTGTTCAAAGGCCGCGAAGTGGCCACCTTTCTCCATCGTCTCAAAGTGAATCAGATTGGTAAAACGCGCTCTGGCCCACCTTTCGGAAGTCTTGAAGATCTCTTTAGGAAAAAGGGTGCAACCGACGGGAAGCTCGATTAGGTCCAGGTTTGTACTTCCGAAACTCTCCCAGTAGATCCTGGCAGAGGAGGCGCCAGCATCCGGCAGCCAGTACATCATCACGTTATCCAATAGTTCATCGCGCGATGCTACGTTTTCGGGATGGCCGTCACAATCCATCCACTGGTAAAACTTTTCAAGAATCCAGGCCGCCTGGCCGATGGGCGAGTCGGCAAGGCCATAACCCAGTGTTTGAGGCCGGGTACTTTGTTGCTTGGAATAACCGGAATCATGATCCTGGTAAAACTGCATGGATTTCAGGGCGTCAGTTTCCTGATCAGTGAGATTGTCCATATTGTTCGGGTCGGGCGGAGCGATTGGCATATTCATGTGAATTCCCAGGCAATGACCCAGGTTCTGAACGCCAATTTGTGCAGTGACAATCGAACCCCAGTCACCGCCCTGGGCAACGTAGCGGTCGTATCCCAGTCGGATCATTAGCTCATCCCAGGCCGTGGCAATGCGGTCGATGTTCCAGCCTGGTGAAACCGGCTTGTCGGAATAACCGAAGCCAGGCAGGGTTGGAATAACGAGGTCGAATGCATCGCTTGCCAGGCCACCGTGTTCAGTCGGGTTGGTCAAAGGCCCGATAATTTTTTGGAATTCGACGATCGATCCAGGCCAGCCGTGGGTCATGAGTAAGGGGAGGGCATCAGGCTCGGCTGACTTGATGTGTAAAAAGTGGATGCCGAGGCCATCTATTTCCGTTTTGAATCCGGGCCATTGGTTCAGAAGCGCCAGACGCGCTGGCCAGTCATACTGGTTTAACCAGTAGTCGTGGATCTCGATCATGTAAGAAAGCGGAATACCCTGGGACCAGTCTGGTGGGGTTTCCTTGTCTGGCCAGCGCGTTAGCGCCAATCGTTGTTTAAGGTCACTCAGTTCCTGGTCTGAAGTCTGAATGTTGAAGGGCTTGATACTTGTCATCACTATGCTCCTATCCGGAATTCTAGTTTGAGATTTTGGCTCGATTAGTTGCCGGGGTGGATAACTATTTTCCCGATTGCTTTTCTGCCAAGCATTTTCATCATGGCTTTGCCTGTGTCCTGCAACCTGAATGCCTCACCGGATTGTGGGCTTATCTTACCGGTCGTGATCCATTCCATCAGGGTGTTGAGGACTTCTTTGGCAACAGATGGATTGGCAGCGATGTGCCCGCCCCAGTTAACGCCGATGATTGAGCAACGTTTTAACAATACAAGATTCACCGGAAACTTTGGGATGTCCCCGGAGGCGAAACCAACGACAAGGTATCGTCCATCGGGACCCAGGGATCTTAGTGCAGGTTCAGCGTAGTCACCTCCAACTGGGTCGTAAACGATATTTAGCGGCGTTCCGCCCAGGATCGTTTTTAGTTCTTCACGCCAGTTTTTCGAGTTGTAGTTCACAACGTCATCTGCACCGGCAGCGAGACAGGCGTTTCTTTTTTTCTTGCTTGAAGCTGCGGCAATTACCCTTGCACCTTTGGCCTTGGCAATATCAATAGCGGCGACGCCAACGCCACCACTCGCGCCCAGCACCAGCACAGTTTCTTTTTCCTTGATGTTTCCGCAGTACACAAGTCCGTGATAGGCAGTGCAATAGTTGACGAGAAAACTGGCGGCGTTGTCATAACTGAGTGAGTCTGGAATGGGGGTGCATCGACCTTCATCCAGGACAATGTACTCTGCCAGTCCTCCGGATGAGGGCGTGGCCAGTACGCGTTGACCCTGGCGCAAATGTTTGACCTTGTCTCCGGCACGCTCGATGATGCCTGAAACTTCGTTACCAGGAACAAAGGGTAATGTTGGCTTAATCTGGTAAAGGCCCGCAACTGTTAGCGCATCGACATATCCAAGACCCGTTGCTTCGACTTTGATCAGTACCTGATTTGGCTCTGGGACAGGTTGCTGCATCTCATGGAGTTCCAGGGAGTCAGGGCTGGCAAAAGATTCACAAACGATCGCGCGCATAGAGAGCATTCATTGGGTAAGGGAGAGCTGAACATATTAAGTGAATTACCTTGAGGTAGCCACATGGCCAAAGACGTCTCTGATGACATATGATCTGCAATCTGCTACTCATAAGCGGTACTGATATATTGTTCGTTGAAACATCGCTGGTGGCTAACCTGGTAGCTAGAGGAAGGACTCCCCTGATGCTACTCATCAACTACCGGATACCACCACTGACCTGTTAGGGGAAATGCTCGTGCAAATACAAACTGAAGGAATCCGACTGATGCTGTCGAAGGTGGCGAACCAATGAAGGGCGCGTACATGCTTGTGTTGTTTGTATTGGAAGGTTGTGCGACTGAAGGTTTCAGGGGTGACACACCTGCGATCAGCCTGACGGGACCAGAGGGTGACATTAGGGGTAAGGCCAGATGACTATTGGGCTTGGGCTTGGGATATCGCGGTTTCCATTTGATACAGCACGGGATTATTGGCGGTGGGTTGACCGTTGTGAAGACGGTGGTGTTGATTCGATCTGGCAGACAGACCGGCTGGTGTCGAAGGAGGCCATGCTGGAATGTATGTCAACTATGGCTGCACTGGCAGGGCATACAGAGAAAATCCGTTTTGGGATGAACGTCGCTTCAATCGCCCTACGAGATCCGCTCTTAACTGCCAAACAATGTGCGACGATCGATTTTCTTAGTGATGGAAGACTCCTGCCCGCGTTTGGTTTGGGTAGTGCTCTTGCCCAGGATTACTCCGCGACTGGCACTCAGACGAAAAGGCGAGGCAAGAAAGCAGATGAGGCCCTCGACCTGGTCGCCCGACTTTGGACAGAGAACGACGTTAATTTCGACGGAGAATTTTTTCAGTACGAAGGAGCGTCGATTTCACCGAAGCCGGCAAACCCGAGTATTCCCTTGTGGATTGGTGGCTCGAGTGAGGTTGCCATGCGCCGCACAGCGAAATACGGCACCGGGTGGCTAGGTGGTATAGACACGCCTGAGCAGGCCAAATTGGTCGTGGATGGTATTAAGTCAGCGCTTCTGGAAACAGGCCGCAGTATCGATGAAGATCATTACGGTGCTTCCTTTTTGTTTCGCTTTGGAAGCCCTGAAGATGATGTTGTAACTACCACTGCAAAGGGACTAGCAGCAAGGCTAAAGCAGTCACCGGACAGATACCTGGTCGCGGGTGATGCAAAAGCGATGGTTGGTCGAATTCGGGAGTTTATTGATGCCGGTTGCCAGAAATTCGTGATGCTACCCATGGCAAATGGTACGACAGAAGTGATGGAGCAAACGCGGCTTTTTATTGAGGAGATCCTGCCAGAGTTTGCTTGATTTCAGTCAGGTTATAGCTGGTCGATCACTTCCTGAAACTGTTGGTAAATTTCGTCCTCAAGATAGTCTCTGAATTCTCCTGCATCAAAGTAAATTTCCTTGTAGGAGGGACAACACTCGAATTTTATTTCAAACGGGTCCGACTGTAGTACATGTTCCATTTTGGTCTGGCATTTTGGGCAGGTCACATCAAGAATTTCGTTGAACCTGACGCCAACAAATTCATCGCCAATGTCGATCGACTCTGCACCTTCCATACTTCGTAGTGTTTTTTTGTCAAGATGATCGAAGAACAAACCATGGCATTTTTTCGCATCAATCAACTTCAACATCGTTAAAGTTGATGGTGTCCATTGAGCCTAAACAGTTGGGGCATTTCATGCTGATTTCCTTCGGTTAATCAGCTATGTTTTGGGAAAAGATGGCCTGGTAAGCAAGCGTCATGGCTGAAGATTATCACAGCTGGAACTGTGGCTAGAAACCTGGTCGATTGATGATGCCCATGTGCTTATACCTTGGCTGGTTGTACTCAGTAAAAATAATCACGGCGGCTACATCCTGCCGACCTTCGACCGGCATAATCGCCATCTGGCTAATGTTCGGGATAAATCCCTCGTTCTAAAGGTTATTGCTGAACAGTCTGGCAGGGAAATGTGCAAGCACGCATGTTAGGCTGGTTTCAGAATAAACCAACAGGACACTTGTCCCGGAAAAGAGATGGCGCAGGAACCAGAAGCCAGAACAGGCCTGTTTGAGCAGAAAACCACGAATGACTATGTGGTGATGTGGAAAGGCAGGGAGATATGCAGGTATGCCTCTGTCCGGGATTTTGTCGATGCTCATGCCGAGGGTCTGGCCGCACTTGAGGCGAACCAGGCGGATTTACTTGAGAGCTACTATAGAGATCTTTAGGCCCTGGTGCCTGCCAGGTTATAGATACTGCGGCGATGAACATTACCTGTCACAGAATGGGTGTCTGAACTCTAGGAGCTTGAGTCAGATTGGGTTTCTACTCGTTGATACCGATAGCAATGGTGTCGTCTTCAACTCTTACCGGATAAGTGTTGATAGGTTCAAATGCTGGCGGGGCAGTGACCTTCCCATCACTTAATCTGAATTCAGCTCCATGGTAGGGGCAGGTGATACAACCGGCCGCGATGGTGCCTCCTTCCAGGGTGAATTTCTCATGCGAACAGTAGTACGAAACGGCGAAATAGTTTTCATCTTCCCTGCACAGAAGGATTTCCTCGCCATTCAAGTCAATGTACATTTGGTTAGTTACAGCCAGTTCGGTACACGCTGCAACGACGTAATACTTGAGTGTCATGATTTACATTTAAGCATTTTCTAACGCCATGCGAAAACCGGCTGGTCATAATCCAGCACCCTGGTGGCATTTCCATTGATGGCGACTTCCCTGAACTGGTACAACATTGCAGCGGTCGGGGCATAGATCACGTCATCGTGATAGTTCATGGAGAGCACCTGACGATCACTCTGGGGAATAGATTCAAGATTGGGTGAATCGCCCCGAACGAGTTCCGTGAAAGTAAACGCATGAATCGACGCGACTTCACCCGGGTTCGGTTTCAGGTCGTTTTCAATGACATCGGCCCAGACAACAACAGGTGTTATGACATATCCGGATCGCGTAACGTAATCGTCCAGAGTGCCAATGACATGCTGTTTACTAAGGTCCAGATTGATTTCTTCATGCAGCTCGCGAAGCGCGGCCTCAATCGCATCCTCACCGTCATCTACTCGCCCTCCCGGCATCGCCCATTGTCCACTGTGTTCCTTTAATGTAGACGAACGTCTTGTCACGATGACTGAGGATTCGTTTTGGTGATCAAAGATGGTAATTGCAACGGCAGCATGCCGGTGTTCATCAAGTGATTGCCTTTCGTCTTTGAATGTCGAAAGGTTGTGGCGAATGTTCAACCGGGTTTCGTCGTTATAATGATAGTGGGAGATGGGCCACACAGTTATTGCCCTTTCAGTTCTTCGTTTATTGCGATAGTGAGATCCGCCGCATCTGCAACTGCAGGGCGGTGAGAAATGATAATGATAAGTCTGTTGTGCTTCAGGGACTGCAGGGTGGCGATCACTCGAGCTTCGTTTTCTGGATCAAGATTACTGGTTGTTTCGTCAAGTATCATCACCGGGCGTTGCTTAAGCAACGCACGAGCGAGTTCCAGTCGTTGTCGTTCACCGACGGATAGCGTGGTGCCGTCATCTCCGATAACAGTATCAAGTTGCGCTGGTAGCGCGAATACAAAATCAGCTGCGGCCTGCTTTAGCGCGACGCAGAGTTCAGAGTCTTCCGCTGGTTTCCGTCGAAGCAGGTTCATGTTGTCGCGGATGCTGGATTCGATCAGAAATGGCGTTTGTGGAACATAGTTAACCAACTCTCGCCATGCCATCTGCGAACCGGAATTAATCAACCTGTCTCCAGCAGATAACTCACCCTCTTGTGGGAGAACTAATCCGGAGAGAATATCTGCGAGGGTCGATTTGCCTATGCCTGAAGTACCGGTCAGCGCCACCAGCTGATTAGGTGCAAGCGAAGCAGTGAAATGCTTAAGTGCCCAGCTGCCTGATTCCGGATATCGATACGAAATGTTCGTGATTCGAATGCCTTCGCTAAGATTAAACTCCATCGGCGTTTTGGGGGGGTCCGCATTGAGGTTGAGTTGTTCCAATCTGCAATACAGTCCCTCAAGACGGGGCTTAAGGTAGGCAATATGCTGAAATATCATACGCAGTTTATTGACCTGAGGCATGAGCCTGGAGAATACAAGTGCAAGAATGACGACAAGAGCGAGTTCTGCATTGACAACATCTATAGCCAGGTAAGCGAGAATACAAAAAACCAGCGCGCTGGTGAAGGAATAGACTAGCTGCGTTAGAGACTCAACCGAGGTATATCTGATCTCCTTTTGTGAAAAAGCCTCGACCGCTGAGTAAAAAATTGTAGTGTGACGCTCACCGGCGTTACTGCTTTTGATGTGCTTGATACCTTTTACCTGATCACTGGCGCGACGGTGCAGGGCCGCGCTGGCTTCAAGGTGTTCGGAACCGACTTTCTCGATCAGTCTCCGGGTCGGCACAGTAGCTAGCAGCAAAACAACACCCAGGATGACAGCAATAACCGTGATGCCGGGAGACAGGTAAAAACAGATGCCGGTATAAATAAGCAGGGTAAAGACGCCGGTGGCCAAATCGATCAGCTGATGGAATGCGTATGCGACGCTTTCTGATTCCTCGATGACTATCCGCGTATAATCTGCCTGGTGGTATCGGCCAATGACAGTGACATCAGCGTTCATCGCTGCCTGGTAGATGTCTCTTCTGATGCCCGCGATCATTTTTTGCTCAATGGTTTCGGCGGTCACGGTCTGCCAGTAGGCAAGTGCCGCGTTCAACAGCATGATGCAAAAAAACAATGCCAGGACGATGCTAAGGCTTTTGGTTTCCGGTAATAGTGAAACCAGGAAGGCCAGCTGTGGGTTGGAAATGTCTGTAGGCTCGATCGCAAAACCGATAGCAGGTACCACGAGCAAAAAACCGATGCCGCCAATAAAGGGCCGCGAGAAAATGGTCAGTTGAAGCTGGAGCAGCTGTATGCCGCAATCGGACAGGTGATGCCAATAGGGGCGCAGTAATCGCACAATAATCAGGCTTTTGCTGGTTCGGGTGCCGGGTTTTGCTCACTGGTTCCCTGGTAGTCGTAATAGTCCTGGTACTTGCCGTAGTAGTGAGCCGCCTCGAAATCAATCTGGTTGACTACGACGCCGATAATGGATGCGTTAATAGTGGTAAAGCGATGGATACAGGTTCGGATGGTTGGTACAGCAACCTGATCGTATTTGGTGACGTAAACGACTGAATCAACGTGGGTGGAAAGAACGTAAGCATCACTCACCGCAACGCATGGCGGTGAATCGATGATGATGGCATCGTAGCGTTTGCCGAGTTCATCCATTAGTACAGCGAACTGTCGAGAAGATAATAGTTCCAATGGTCTTAGTGTACTTGAGCCGGAGAACATGATGTCAATCTGAGCGTCGTCCCGGCGGCAGATTGCTTCTTCAATGGTTGAGCTTTGAGCGATGACATCGGATAGTCCACGACTCTTATGATGGTCCTCGTTGAGGATTCGTTCAAGTGAGGGCCTTCGCAGGTCGCCGTCTATAAGGAGTACCTTGCTGGTTTGACCCATGACGCTCGCCAGAGTAAGCGCGACAGAAGTTTTCCCCTCGGAGCTTTGGCTTGATGTCACCAAAAGGCGTTGCACGCCGTCATTGTTCAATGTGCTCAGGTTGATTGAAGTCCGCAAGGTTCTGAGTGCCTCGGAGAATCTTGATTCGGGATTGTGTATATATTCGTTAAACGTTAACCCCGGCTGCTCGATGTCCCCGGCTAACATGGGAAGGTATCCAAGCAGTGGCATGCCGAGTTTCTTTTCGACGTCTTCGCCAGATGTAATAGTATTGCTGGTGAGTTCAAATACCAGGCCTAGTGAAATGGATGCGCCCAGACTCAGGATCAGGGCGATCATCGCTGCCTTCGATAATGATGTACGTTGACCTGCGACAGGCACCAAAGCCGGGTCTGCCACCCACAGGTTGTCGTTTCTCACAGGTCCTGATGCGCCATCCTCGTTTAATCGCACAAGAAAGATGGAATAGACTTCCCGCTTTGTGACAACGTCCTGCTCCAGGTCGTTCAGTTGAAACTCTTTCCTGCCCAGTTGTTGTTTACGATCGCGAACGCTGTTCAGGGTTTCTTCCGCGGCACGCTCTATTTTTACGGCCAGTTCATATTCATTGCTGATACCGGCGACAACATCGGCTACTCGGACTTGAAGGTCTCGGTTCGCTGAATTAATCTCGGATTCAAGGGCAATCATCTGATTGTGCCGGCTGCCGTAGCGTTTACTAAGCTCCTGCTTTCTCTGGTTCAGGGTGAATAACGTGGATTGTATTGTTGAAATGCTTGGATGATTGGAGATAGCCTGCAACTTCTCTGCGGATCGGTTGCCGGGGCGAATATCCTTGAGTTGCTGGTGCAGGTTTTCCTGGCGCAGCCTGTTTTCACGGGCGCTGAAGTAGCGATTTGAGAGAGACGAAAGTTCTTCGTCGACTTCATTCTCTCCAGACGACCGCGTCACAATGTTCTCCGCCTCGCGATAACTTTGAAGGCGGCTCTCAGCTTCTTTCCACTCTTGACGAAGGAAGGTCAAACGGCCAGAGAGAAACTGTTGATTTTTTCTTGCGGTTTCGACCTCGTTTTCAAAGACTGTGGCTATGTATTCATCCGCTATTGTGTTGGCTGTCAGGGCTGCAAGTTGCGGGTCAGCCATTTTCACGGTGATATTTAAGAGGTTCGAATACTCCCTGTCCTGAGGTTTGGCGATACTGGTCAGGGAAGCGAGTTCATTCGCGGTGGAACTAATACGTTCAGCGTCCGGTTGGGTAATTGGCACGCGGGTTTCTGTCAACCCGGCAAACCAGCGCTTCAGGCTGTTCGCAATGCCTGCGTCGAATGAGGCCGGGGTCAGTTTCCCCGCCTCGTGCAGGCTGATTTTCTGCACGACTCGCCGGTTCAGCTTTTTGCTTTGCAGGATGCCAACCTGGGTGTCCTCGAATTTATCATCATCGCTACTCCACCACTGCTCAAAGTTGAACATGCCCGCATTGCTGGGAGCAATGTGCATGGTCACTGTTGAAATGTAAGCGGGCGCCTGGGATTGGACATAAATGACGGATGTGATGATGCTCACCGCGCAGAAGAGGGTGATCAGTTTGTAGTATTTCAGTAAGACGGTTCGAACGAGTTCCAGATAGTACCGGTAGTCAACTAGCTCGTCATAAAGTTCAGGCTGGGATGCCACTGCTAAAATAGTCCTTCAAGGATGGTAACGGTATCTCCTGGTCGAACTGCTGTATTATTGCCAGCGGACTCAACCAGATTACTGCCTTCCCGGAGAATTTCGTATTTGGACGATGATGCCCACTCGGTGACGCCGCCGGCCAGGTTTACCGCCTGCTTGATGGTCAATCCCGGCTGGTATGGATAGCTGCCAGATTTTTTGACTTCCCCGCCAATATAGAAATCCCGATACTTGACGATAGAGACGCTAACATTTGGGTTTACCAGTACATCCTGGAGCAGTCCTTCCGTCACCGTTTGTTGTAGCTGGTCGAGCGATCGTTTTTTGGCGGTGATGGTACCGAGATAGGGATAGTCAAAGGTGCCAGATTCGTCGAGTCGCAACACCATGGAAAGATCATCTTCCTGGTATACCTGGATGCGAATTTCATCCCCGGCGCCAAGCTGATAGTCGTCAGTGTCTGCTGGGGCCTGAAAGGAGACTAAAAGCGCAATGAGCGGCGCGATTGCCCATCGCCTGGGCCTGGTTGAAAGGATCGTGTTGTCGATACGTAAGATCAAACATCCTCCTTGTTGACGGGATATTATAAAGGGACAGGTGTGATGTTGGTCTATTGTAACGGATTAACGATCAAAGGGAATAATCTGCGCGGAAGGTGATGGTGCGTCTGGAGATGTCCTCGCTAAAATCATCTTTTAACATTGTGTAGACGGTATCAAGTGCGAACTTCAGGTTGCGACGAGCCTGGTAGACCGCAGAAACAATCAATTGCTGGGCACCCTCGTTGCCGTCACGTCCTTCGAACGATGTATCGCGGTAGGTATAAGAAGTATTGGTGCTGAGCTTGTCGGTCCACTGTTCGGCCCACGCAGCGCCTATCCAGTTATTAATGTTGAACTTGGAGACGTCATTAGGTTGATTAACCGTCGCCAGTTCATAAATCCTCCGTCCAGTTTCCATTTGCACGGAGGTGTTTCTTCGGAGGTCCCATTCGAGTTTCCCATTCCAAACCGGCTCACCAAAGCTGTTCTCGGCGATCGATTTATCGAAAGTCTTCTCTGCATAGCCAACCCGGAAACTTGTCCGAATACGCCGTCCTATGGACATGTCAGCGCCGATCGAGGAGCGAAAATGAGTGTTGTCCCTGATGGCGAGAGGAAAGTCGGACTGTATGTAACGACCTTCTGCGACAAGTGCCATCTGTCTTCTAAATTGCCAGGCGTATTGACCACCGACGCCAGTCTGATCCAGATCGTAGTTACTTGCTTGCAGGTTCTGGTAGTCCGTAGCTGAGTTCTCTCTGAACAGGTAAGCCTCATATCGGGTTCTGTTTCTACTGGTTCCATTTTGGTACATCAGGCTAATCCGGGTGCGATTGTAATTCTCTAAATTTCGGTCAAGGGCAGAATCGAAATCCACGATCGCGTCTTCGGTTGTTCTTCTGTCATGGCTATTCTGGTAAAGCATTGCGATACTGAGTTGTTGGCCACGGTTCAAGCGCCTGTTCCAGTTCACATTTACCAAGTGATCGGTGACAGTTGAATCGTCATCAAGGAAATATTGCGCCTTTTCGTAGTCGTACCTCGCGTTCAAGGTCCATTTACGTCGTCCTGTTTCATAAATAAAAGTAGGGTTGACGATCGCCAATACGGTTGAGTAATCAGAATCGGTGGGGTTTCCATCGGGGTCAAGACGATTGTTTTTCTCGTGGATGTCGTCATATCTGATGCTGGTTCTTATGGTTGGAACAAATTGGGAAAGATTTCCGGCGATCGATTTTACGCCTGCGAACATCTTCTCGGGGTTCGTGGCTTCAACAATGTAGCGCTCTGCTATTGCTTCCTTCGCTTGAGTAAATGGTGGCAGGGCCTGATATTTTTCTTCCAGTTGAACGTAGAGTTCGTGAGGGTGGCTCTGGATCAGCCCGTTAATGATCAGCCGATCTCCAAATTTTGCTACAGGGGCGTCTACCCGGCTTGAGATCTCGTCATTGAGAGTCAGGCGAATTTTGTCCACGGACAGGGTATTGGCATAGGCATCCGCTATGCCGACAGAGACCGCGATAGCCAGGGCAGATCTTAAAAGACAGGGCCGGGCGGTCTGTCGAGCTGCTTGCCGGTGCTGCGCTTGTTGGTGAATCGACGCTCTCACTTGACCGAACTTCCCATAGCCTGTGTATTGTTAGGTTTACGCCACTAATTATGTGTCAGATCAAAAATTTTAAAAAGATCGTCAACCATAACTACAAAAAATCAGAAAAGACTCACACAACTCGAACTACAAAAAATCAGAAAAGACTCACACAACTCGATAAAAATTATGCACGACTAGCTCTTCTACACATTAAACGAAGAATCGCTCCTAAGTGCAAGATTTTGTAAGGGAATATGCAGGGGTTTGTAGGGAATATTAAGGAGTATGTAAGGAGTATGTAAGTAATTGTAAGGAAAATGTATGGATTTGGCGGGACGGGGGGGAATGATAATTATGTAAACAACTTAGATCAGATATCTCGCACAGGAAAGCAAGTCGGCGGCATATCGTTCACCATGGTAATTCAATAGTTCGATTATCATTCACAATACTAATCAAGGTAAGATTTCTTCTTTCCAGATTCTGAGTTCCTGGCCGTCCCTGAGCAGGAAGAGTCGTTTCCTGACCTCATCCTGGAATGCAGCTGACCGGTACTGTTGCATGAAAATGACGTCAAAAATACCGGAATCTTCCAGCCCCATACTCTCGAGTTTCAGGTTGAGCTCGATTTCCTTGCCGGGACCAATTCGTGCCCGTCGATGTTGAATCCACTCCTCGCTCGTCAGGTCTTCACGGGGTGATCTTGCCGTCGTGTAAAGGGATAGATAGGTATCGATGTCGCCGTCTCCCCAGGCTCTTACCCATCTGCGCAAGAAATCCTTAACTTCCCCGGAATGACATTGGAGTTTTTCTTCAGTCGATCCTGAGCACGCATCACTTGCGTACAGCGGTCCTGACATAAACAGGAAAAGTATTAAGGCGCAATAACGCAACATGGTGTTAGGCGCTCCTCAAATCAGGTAGCTGGTATGCTTGTTGTTCCAACTGCGCCCTGATGGTTTTCTTGTCGATCTTGCCCGTGGATGTCAGCGGAATCTGGTCAACAAAGATTACATCATCAGGGAGTTGCCATTTTGCAAAAATTTCGGTGCAGTGTTCCAGAATCAACTCTGTCGTGATGTTCGATCCATCGACGAGGATCACCAAAGCAACAGGCCTTTCATCCCACTTTGGGTGTTTTTGTGCAACGACGGCAGCTTGCACGACACCGTCGAGCGCAACGATATGGTTTTCAAGGTCGACTGAAGAGATCCATTCTCCTCCCGATTTGATCAGGTCCTTGGAGCGATCAGCGATGATAAGATACTCTTCACCGTCAATTTTTGCGACATCACCGGTAACCAGCCAACCGTCGTGAAATTTCTCTGGCTGGGGATCATTGTAATACTCGGCACAAATCCAGGGTCCCCGAATGAGGAGTTCACCTACCGAGTCCCCGTCGTGAGGCACTGGGTGCCAGTTTTCGTCAACAATTTCGAGCTCGAGTCCCGGCATGAGCAGTCCGGCTTTTGCGATGTTGTCAAACTGCTGTTCTTCCGTCAGATTGAGATGGGACCGTTTGGCGACCTTACGGCTCAGGGTTCCGAGTGGATTGGTTTCTGTCATTCCCCAGCCCTGGATCATTTCCACGCCCAGCTTTTCAAAGTACCAACGCATCAGCGAGACGGGTGGCGCGCTTCCACCGCAAGTGAGTCGGGATAGCTTGCTGAGGTCATACTTCTTGGGGTTCTCTTCCAGCAGGTTTCTTATTCCCTGCCAGATTGTTGGTACACCTGCCGATATGGTGACTTCTTCTTGCGCCATTAACGCAACCAGTCTTTCAGGATCCATGAACCGGTGCGGCAGGACCTGCTTGCAGCCCAGCATCGAAGCGGTAAAAGGCAGCCCCCACCCCATGGCGTGAAACATGGGGACAATACCGCATACCGAGTCCAGCGAAGACAGCCCCATTGAGTCAGTCATTGCCTGGGTAATGGTGTGTAAATAGGTGGATCGATTGGTATACATCACACCTTTCGGTTTGCCGGTCGTGCCGCTTGTGTAGCACAGCCCCATAGGCGCGTTTTCATCGATCTCTGGCCATTCGAAATCGGCAGGTTGGCCTTCAATGAACGCTTCGTAGTCCAGCTGGTTTGGAAAGCCTGACTCTCCACCTTCGCCATGCCGTGATATGACCAGCAGCTCAACGGTTGGGATTCTGTCCAGGATTGGTTCAAGAAGTGGTAGAAGGTCTTCGTCAGCGAATATCACTCGGTCAGCCGCGTGATTAATAATATATTCCAAATCAAAAGAGCTTAGGCGGATATTCAGCGTGTGAAGAACACAGCCCATCGACGGGACTGCCTGATACAACTCCAGATGGCGGTAGTTGTTCCACATGAAGCTTGCGATTCGATCCCCTGGTTTAACCCCATGATCGGACAAAGCGCTGGCCAGTTGCCTGGACCGGGTTGCTGTAGCTTCCAGGGTCTGCCGATGCGTACCGTCCGCGAGGAGAGTGACAATTTCGACGTTTGGGTCAAGTTTCGCGCCGCGTCCAAGGATCCGGGACATAAGCAGAGGTGTTTGTTGCATTGTCATAACATCGTTTCTCTAGGCTTGTTATCGAGAAATGCGCTAGGATAACGGAATGAGTCTGTGAAGCAAACAAAGACCAGCAGGATTAGCGCGTGCTGGCAGAGCCTAGGCTGAATTATTGGATGGCGCTGGCGCCTGGTGCTTATGGTGGACCCAGGCCTCCACGGTAAAGAGCAGCAGTGCAATCCAGATACAACTAAATGTAACAAGACGATCAATGCCGAATTCCTCATTGTAGACCAGCACGGCTATTATCAGCGTCATGGTTGGTGCGATGTACTGGAACATCCCGATGACGGTCAGGGGGAGCCGGGTGACTGCAGCGGCGAAACACAGCAGTGGAAACGAGGTGACGAATCCTCCCAGCATGAGCAGTAAATCAATTTCTATATCATTGCCAAAAACCATGGTTTGTCGGTAGGCTATCCATGCGATGTAGGCGAGCGCAAACGGTGCAACGATCATTGTTTCAATGGCAAGTCCTGCGATAGCGTGAAGCCCGAGATTTTTGCGCAACAATCCATAGAAACCAAAACTGAATGCCAGCCCCAATGCGAGCCATGGTATGCGTCCGAAAAGAATCAGTTGGATGGCGATGCCTGTTCCAGCGACTATCATTGCGATCCATTGCAGCGGTCTTAAGCGTTCTTTCAAAAAAATCACTGCCAGGAAAACACTGACCAGAGGGTTAATAAAGTATCCAAGGCTGGTCTCGGTGATGTTTTGGTTAACAATCGCATAGATAAATACGAGCCAGTTGATCATGAGTAGCATGGCGGTCAGGAACAGCGTTGGGAGTCTTGCGACGGAAACTCTTAGTTCCTTTAAATCGCCTGTGTACGTCAGGATACAGATCAGCAGCACAAGGGCCCAGATAGACCTCTGTGCCAGTATTTCCCAGGGGGAAACGTGATCTATCCATTTGAAGTAAATGGGGACGATACCCCAAAAAAGGTAGGCAGAGAGCGCAAAGTACATACCCTGGGTCGTTCTTTCGTCAGTCATGACAAAAAACATCTGGCGTGTGCAGGGCGAGCACTCTAAGCGACTGTGTATCCAAGTTCAAGGTTCTGCTGAATCAAGGAATCACGACCAAACAGATAATTGCGCGGGGTACGGGATTGGTTGATCTACGACTTATATCGATTGACGGGGCCGTCAAGAAAACCTGTGTTTTGCTGGTGTTTCGATGGTCGGTGCAGGCCTGGCTAGGTTCGATCAATGATGACCGCAGTGCCGGTAGCACTGACCATCATCATACCGTTGGTCTTGCCAAAGCTTTCGTAGTCAATATTGACACCAATGACGGCATTGGCACCCAGTTCGTCCGCCCAGTCTTCTAGTTCAGCGAGGGCAATTTCACGCGCCTTGCCCAGCTCTCGTTCATAGGCGGCTGACCGTCCGCCGACGATGTCACGCACTGCAGCGAATATATCCCTGAATATATTGGCACCCAGAATTGCCTCGCCGGTGATTACGCCAAGATATTTGACTACTTTGGCCCCTTCTACGGAAGGGGTCGTGGTAATGATCATTGGTGTTCCTCCTGAAGACGGTTAGAAAGACTTTGGTTGGCGATTATGAGCGGGTGTTGAACTGAATTAGTGTCGAACAATAAGAATTTCACCTGACGCATTGACCGGCCGCTTCAGGAATTTTTCCACCAGCTCGACATCATCGAGATGCTCGTCGCATTTTACGGCCAGTTCGCTAAATGGGGGGCGGCAGGGGTCAGAGACCATTATTTGCTTCACTCCGGCTTTCTTCGCCCGGCCCATCAAGTTGTAAAGTTCGTCGCCCATCTCATCCCAGAAACATATATCGGCACCCATTACCACGTCAAAATTGCTCAGGTAATTGACGGTAAGCTGCTTGAACGTCTTCTTTTCTCCGGACATTTTGAGTTTGTTCATTTCGGCGTGTAGGTCAAGATAAGGCAAAACGTTCTTGTCCGCGTCAATGCCATGCACCTTGTTGCCAAACTGTTTGGCACAATAGAGTCCCAGTAAACCCCATCCACATCCGATTTCCAGTACTCGGGAACGTTTCGGTAATGGATTCTTCTTCAGGTAATCCATGATCAGGTAACTTGAGTTCCAAAATTTGTTGCCATGAATTTCGGCGACTTTTCCGTCCCGCTTTAGTTGCCTGATACGAGGGTGATTTGCATTCAGGATCTTCAAGCCAAAGGCCTGACGATGCGTCTTGGTTACCATATGTGTACTTCTAGGATTCATAAAGGCGGCTAGTCTATCAGCCGGATCAGACTTCACACCATCTTCTGTGGGGTAAACGCGTCCCTACCGCCCTGGTAGTTAAAGAACCCTTGTTCAGCATTTCGATTGACTAGATGTCTCTCGTACATGGGGTGGTGAAGGCTTCTGACCTCGTGTTCAATGTCGAATAAGGCTTTTCCATTGTTTGGGTCAACAATAGTCTGAAAGCGGTACTGGTTCTGGTCTGACTCCTCGGTGATCAGGTTGTTGTCCTTAAGGTACCTGTGTGGTCCTGAAAAGTTCGATACGTATACCGCAATGTGGTGTCCATCATAGGAAGGTTCGGGTTTGCGCGTTTCCTTGAATCGAATGAATTGTTCCTGGCCGATAAGAACCTCACACTGGTTTTTCCCTTTGTTGATGTGGGTTCGGCATCCCATGACCTGCTCGTAGAATCGGCCGATTCCGGGCGTAGAGTCAGCGGGTACCTGGAATTCGACGTAGGGAATCCCAAGTTGTGCTTTGCCGAACTTGCCGGGGGGGAAACAGCGGAGGTGATTCCCCCAGGGGCAGATGATGTCCACGTGGTATTTCCTTTCCGTGAACGTAAATTGGGTATCTTTTAGCCGACGGCCCATTTTCTGCAGCCGCACCAGAAGCGATTTCAGGTCGGGTACTACAATACCGATATGGCCTCTCAGGACCTGGGCTTCGGCAGTAGGCAGATGGAACTGTTGGCGGCCAACGTTGATCCAGACGTTGGTTGGACCGAAATCCATGTAAGGGTCTCGCGTGAAACCCAGTAGATTGACATAGAAAAGCGTCGCCAGTGGTTGGTCCGGAACAGTCACATTGACATGTTCCATGGCCAGAATGTTTCCGACATCCACTGCTGATCGATTAAACTTAACCTTGTTCATGTTTTTCTCCGGTCCCGGACAGGGACTGCTAAAATGAACTAACTTGAGAGCATCTGTCAAAACATATTTAGAAGAAATCTATGAAGCATTTATTAGCACGGTTTTTGATGGTCGGTATTGTCGTTCTGGCGACGGGCATTGCAACTGCATCACAGTTTGAACTCGGTGTAGAAGGTCGAACTCGCCTGGCGTTAACCGTATTTAACTCAAACCTTACAGTGGTTCGGGATCAGCGAGAAGTGGTGCTCCCGACAGGAGAGATCGAGCTGGAGTTCACCGATGTTGCGCGAACTATTCTGCCGCCGACCGTTTCAATAAGTTCTGCTGCTTCCCGGGGGTTTTCTGCCAATCAACAGAACTATCGCTTCGACCTGTTGAACCCGAATTCCCTGCTGGAACGATTTGTTGGAAGCAAAGTAAAATACAGCAAATTCCTGCTCCAGGAAAAGGGCTACGAAAAAATATTACGTGAAGGAATTCTCCTTTCGATCAATCCGGAAATTGTAAAGTTCGGTGATGTTATAGAAATTTCGCCAGAGGGGACAATTTCCTTGCCGTACATCCCGGACGACCTTAATACTTCGCCGACCCTCGTTTTTAAAGGTGAAAACCAAAAACCCGGCAAGCAGGAACTCACGGTTCGCTACCATGCGGCCGGCGTTGGATGGGAGGCGGACTATGCGTTGACGTTGGAGAAAGAAGCGAGCCTGAGTGGCTGGGTCACCATTCGAAACCAGAGCAGTTCGGATTTCGCGGTGGATGAACTTGTACTTGTGGCGGGTGACGTTAACCGAAACCCGGGCATTCCAAAAATGATGGCGGAAGCGCAGCACATGAGAGCAACAGCCAGTTTCGACTCTGCCAGCCCCGTGGCATCCAGTCCCGGTGATTATCACGCATATCGTTTTCCCGGACAGGTCAACCTCCTGAACCAAGACATGACCCAGCTGAAACTGATTTCAGCGGACGGTATCCGGTATGAAAAATCTTATCGCCTCGCTTCCGTTGCGCAACGTTTTGGGAATCAGGCCGCCCAGGAATCGTCTCCGGCTGTTTGGATAACCATAGCGGGCTCACGGGGAAGTGGCCTGAATAAACCGTTGCCCGCAGGCAACATTCGAGTCTACGAACGAGATAAGGCAAGCGAAACTTTCATCGGAGAATCCAGAATAGGTCACACCGCCGCTGGACATAAAATCGACATTTCGATTGGACGTGCTTTTGATGTTTCAGCAAATCGAATCCAGACATCCTTCCAGCGTTTTGGGGAGAGGGAAGCAGAGGTGGGTTATCGGATCGAAATGACGAATGACAAGCCGGAATCTGTCGTCGTCAGTGTAGAGGAGCAGCTGACAGGTGACTGGACGATTATCAGTGAGAGTCAGAAAGGAACAAAACGAGACAGTATGACTTATGTCTTTGAATTGAAAGTACCTTCACAAAGTAGCACCGAGTTGGAGTACTCAGTTCGATTCAAGTGGTAGAGCATTAGTAGGCTCGAAAGTCATTCAGACCAACAAAGGTTCCGCCATTTTTCTCACACAGTGTCCTCATCAGGATCGAAAACTTTATGCCTGTTTCCTGATATCGGGGTGGGTTGGCGAATTGAACCGGAAAACCTACGCCATGAATTCTCACCAGCCGATTTCCTTTTGAATCCGTGCGATTGATTCGGTCGACGACATCAACCACTTGCTGGATTGATCGTCCGCTGAATTCATCCCCAAAAACATACAGGCTGATTTTCCTCCCGGGCTTGTAGTAGGTGGTAATGGCTTTCGTTATTCCTTCGACCGGAGATGAATTTGAGAATACGTTCCACGAACGCAATCTATCGATAATGGCACGACGACGGGCATCTGTATCTGGAATCCATGCGCCGGCGTACTGGGTAAACATGTAGTTACCCATGTCGTTCATTACCTGGATACCTTTTAGGCGGGGGTAGACAGCCAGTGTTTCTGCTACCTTCTGCAGCACAAGTGGCCAAGCGTAGTTGTACATACTGCCAGAGGTATCAATGATGAAGATGACATACTCGCTGTCAACGGGAATACCGCCAATCTTGTCTTCATCCGCGGTGCGTCTGTAGTCTGACAGTAGCTTTGCCATTTCATCCGTCAGTGATTGTTTCGCCTCAGCGAGTTTTCCCTCGATCAGTGTTGATACCTTTGTTTTATCGAGTGTTTTTTCATGTTTGGATTTGAGCGCAGACAGCTCGGCATTCAGTTTCAGTAATCTGACGATCTCTTCGGATTGCTGATCTTCCTTTCGAATCATCTTTCGGTTGATGTCTTTGGCTTCCCCTCGCAGGTCAAAAAGTTCCTCTTGGAGTGCGGCCAGGTAGCCCTCCAAATTCGATATGGTATCTTCAATGACAACCGGTTCGAATACTTTAGTGAGTACCAGCAAAAGAATGATCGCACCGAAACCGCAACTGATCACGTCCAGGAAAGAAAGGCTTATGCCTTCAATTTCTCGTCTGTTCCTCATCTCATATCGTCCAGGTCATCTCATCCAAATTCTTTGATCCCAATCCTTTCATGCAAGTCATCTCATTCCGGTTAAGGCCAATCCTCTGGTGGGGCCAGAAATGAGCCGCCGGTAATCTGGGCGAGCCGCCAATAAGAAGGTGCCGCCATGGGGTCTCCTTCCATTGGAAATAGAATCACGTTTACCGGACTCTCATTAGGTAGCAGATTGAGAGCGCTGGTAAACAGCTCAACCCGACCCCTATTGTCGATGGTTGATTTCCTGGGTGGCTCGATTCCCATGGTAGGAAGACTGTCGATAATCAGGAAAATGTTGTCAGGCTGTGGTTCCAATTGAGCGGCGAGCGCAAAGGCGTTATGTAAAGAGGTGCCGCCCTGGGGGATGGTTTTTTTAATGCCTTCTATTGAGCCATCGGTGTCGGCCCTTTCGGCTGTCCTTAACCAGTCAGCGTCAGTGCCGGGTATGGTAGGTTTTGTTTCTGCGTTGAATGTAAATAGCTGAAAATTCGCATCCTTGGGCATGTTTGCAGTGATCCACTCTACGGTTTTTATGGCTCGTTGCCACTTTTTGGATGCAAGCTTCTGTTCATCGGACATATTCCTGCGCCTGATGATGTTGACGATGGTTTTGTCGAGCATGCTGGCGGACGAATCAAGAAGAATAAGGATGTGTTGTCCCCCGACCTTCATGCCGGTGAGATATTGACGGTCGCCTTCCCCTACCACTGAACGCAGTGCGGTACCTGCTGTTTCGTCGGCGGCGACGCTGCCCTCCATATTAGCGGCCTGCTCTTCAAGTTCCTTGAGCTCTGATTTGAGCTCTTCGATACTTTTGTCCTGGCTTGCGCCAGCCTGTTGCAAATTGGCAAGCTCTGATTCGAGTTGCCTGATGGTGTTGATGACTTCTATCGCCAGTTGTTCAGTGGTGATAACTTCGTCTTCCTGCTCCTCTGCTGTGTTCCTCAGGATGATCAGGTTCGCCGTCTCTTCTTTGACTTCTATCTCGAATTTTTTGACCTCCGCCATGAGTTGGGCGTTGAGTTCCTGGCTGGTGGTCACCGTTGCATGGTTGATAATGATATAGATGAGAATCACCGCCCCGAATCCACAGGACATGATGTCCAGAAAGGAAAGGCTGAATATGTTGGTTTCCCGTTTCCTAGCCATCTTGCGGAACCGAAATCAACGTTAACTGATCCCCGGCCAGTTCAATTTGATCACCAGGCTTTAGCGGCCTGTCAGGGTCCACCGCGGCGCCGTTGATCTTTATCGTGTCCGTAGCGCTACATTCGATCATTATCTGGTTGTTTCTGGCATAAAGCGTGAAGGCAGGATCATTGCTGAATCTGGGCCCTGCGGAGAGATCGGCATCGATGGAAAGCGCCTTGCCGATGGCTGTAGCCTGGTGACGCCATAAAATATGAGTTGCGCCGGTGGTACTGGTTTCCTGTTTGGGGGGGGGCGCAACTTCACCGGTCCCCAGTTGGACGACGTGGCTGACGGTGCTTCCATTGCCGATGATCGCGGCGTTATGGGTTGCAGCAGAGTCATTTGCTTTTTCCTCTGGCAGATCGATGACCTCCAGGTTTGCAACCAGCTTGAGCGATTCTTTGAGTCCTGGAAAGCCCTGGAGTCGGTGGGACAGGAGCAGGCTGGCAGGCTCGTTTGCGGACGTTTCGCTGCGGATGGCTTGAACAATCTGTGGATACAATGGTGTGCAGGCCTTCAGCAGGTTCTCTTGCGAAATTGCGACGGAATGTTTTGTGTCTGCCGCTTTAAGGCTAAATGAATGCGTGCTGCTGTCTTGCAGATTTCTTATCCAGCCAGGTAGCAAATTGAATAGCTGTTGTTCGGTGTCTGCATTGTGCATCGGATCAAACCGGGTGGTCTGTATAAACTGGCTGGCAATGATGTTCGCCCAACGATCCAGGAGGGTGGATAAGCCGGTTTCCAGAATGGTATTTACATTTTTTCTCGCCAGGATGCCCCGATTGCTAATCTGCGTGAGAGTGAATGAATGAAGGTGGACGTCAAGGTGAATAACATTGGAACGCAGGGGCAGATTACTGGCTGCGATGACGGACTGGTCAACGATGCCTTTCACGGGCATTCCACATTCGCGGGCGATGCCTAGCAGCAAAGCGAGGTCGTTATTGAGGTAGTAACCTGGGACGATCAGAATGACATTTGCCACGCCTTTGCTGACAGGTAGCCAAAGGTCTTCCAGGTGGGCAAAGGCAATGTCCGCGTGGTGACGGACCTGCTCGGTACTGTTAGGCAATGGGTTGGTGTTTAACTGGCTCCAAAAGCGATTGTTTGTCCAGCGCGGAAGAAGCTTTACATTGTTACTCGCTTGTTCTCCGGTCAGCAGGCTGTTGTCGTTGAGTACGGCGATACCGGGACTGGTTCGAACCAGTTCGCTGTCAACGGTGAGCTGAATTCCAGCGTCATTGATATTAAATACGGCAATGCTCAAGTTCGGCTCCGATTAGGTCTGTAGGTGGCGAACAAGGCGCACGTCACAATATTCTTCTGCATCGAGCGCCAGCCGCTCCTGGGCTAATTGCAGCTGGTGCAAAAGGAACATGATCAAAATACTGATCAACAAGGCGACAAAAGTAGAATTGAATGCGACGCCAAGTGATTGGGTCACGCCCGTAATATCTCCTTCTACCGCCTTGTGAGCCTGGCCAAGTGCCTGGCCAATACCGCGCACCGTACCAAGGAACCCGATAGACGGGATAGCCCATGCAATATAGCGAATCATTGAAAGCTCTGAATCGAGGCGCTCGGATTCGGAATCGCAGATAGCGCGCACCGCATGCGAGACATCCTGAATGTTTCGGGTAGACCTGAATCGATGCAGGGCAGTGAGCAGGGTGCGCGGTAAAAGATATCCATGCTGTTCCTCGGGTAAGGCCTGGATTGGCCTTGAGTATTCGCGTGTGTCTTCGGGAAGGATGCTGGTTCCCTGGTTGAGGGGTATCAGATCGAGTTGCAGAACGCTTTTTTCCCTGGCTGTCTGAACTGCCTTGTAACCCATTAACGACATGGCCCAAAGCATGAGAATCAAACAGGCTTCCTGTTCAAAATCCCTGATGACGACATAGGCGGATCTTTCAGGGACATAGTTAGGATTGGCGTTCAGCTGTATTGCCTGATCTTCAAGTGCCAGGGCTGCGTTTGGCCGCACAATTGAAACGTAGATGGCATGTACCAGGATGATGGCGATGATGAGTGAAAAAAGCTGGTAGATAAATTCAATTGGTAATTTTTTGCTCATGGCTTTCCCTAAAAAAGACGCTTGATACTTAAATATCCACTGGAAATGTTACCGCGTTGTCGGCACTGATTTCTTCGCTGGGCTGAAAGTTTTTGAATGCATCCCCGATATCTCGTGCTCGAAGGTTACCACCCTGGGGGGTAGGTTTAGGTGATTGTTTAGATGATAGCTCAGGCAATTGCTCAGAGAAGGGTTCAGAGGTTTGTTCCTCGGATACGTTAACAGGTTCGATGTCTTCATCGAGGATTGGGTCAATCTGGCCTGAGCTGCCAGCGGTGGGTGCAGGTTCCTGCTGATGTTCACCTGCACTCAACGGTAGAGCGAACAAAGCGGCGAGTGTAATAGTGAAAAATATTGCGTTGCTGGTCATTCAACAAATCTCGCGATGCGAAATCCAACATCTGGCCTTGGGTCTGATCCGTAATCTCTGAACGTCCAGCGGAGTTCGCTGAACCGGCCATGTGTGTAATTTGAACCTCGAATAACGTAATAATCCCCCTGGACTGGTCCTAGTGGGTCTACCAGGGTTTTCCGGTGTAATTCGACTGAGTAGTAGTCGTTTATCCATTCCGAGACGTTGCCTGCCAGATCAAAGATGCCCAGCTCATTAGGCGCATAGGTGCCCGAGGGCGCAGGTCCTCGAAAGTTATCGTTATAACCCTTGATACTGTAAGGCACCATGTTGGCTGCAGAAACATCGGCGTAGTTACCTGAGCCGGCAGTAGGTGGCATATTGTCACCCCAGGGAAATCTGGTGGGTAGTTCCCCTGAAGCGTAACGCGCCGCCCATGCCCATTCTGCTTCGGTGGGAAGACGGTATCCGATGGTAGTTGGCGACCTTAGGCGCCACTGGCCATCTTTTAGTGCATAGGCAGCGGGCAGGCCATCTTTTTCACTTAGCCAGTTAGAGAACCTGACAGCTTCTTCCCATGAGACATTGACGACCGGTCGGTCTTCTTCGCTGAGGAGTGCTCGCCCCAATAATCCGGAATCATGACCGGGATCAAATTGTTTGAATGAACGATTGCTAATTTCCTGCTCACCAAGATAGAAAGATCGAGTCAGCTCGACATTTTTTTCAATTTCATTTGATCTTCTGCCAGGTTCCCGGCGACCTGCACCCATAGCAAAGGTTTCGGGAATAATAAACCTGAGAGTATCACCGAGGGCGGTGGAAATTTGCTGGGGGATCGATGAAACTCTGGCAGCTTCCTCGGTTAGCATGACGATGTTCAGCTGCTGTGGTAATCCTGGCTGCGGAATAACTTTTGTCACATAGCTCGCATAGCCTGGCAGTTCGACGCGCAGCTCGTGAGCGCGTGCGTTGAGTTCAAGCGTCTGGTTTGCGTCACCCAGGGCTTGATTGTCCACAAACAGGGATGCCCCCGGTGGTGTTACAGTTAGCTTTATCAGACCTACAACGGGTTTCAGCGAAAGGTTCAGGCTAAGGTCCTCGTCAGGACTAACCGATAACGACCTTGTGTGGTTTCGGTAACCGGCGCGTGTGGCAACCAGTAGGTAGTTTTCGGCCGGTGCGAGCGTGACCGAAAGAGGCGTTTGGCCGTAGTAATGACCGGAAATAGTGACATTGACCCCCGCAGGGTTACTGACAATGTTCAACTTGCCGTCAGCTTTTTCCAGGATCACTCGATCCAATTCCTGATGCTCCTGAGCAATCACTTCCAGTAACGATTCGAACACTTTGTATCCGGTCTTCCTGATTTGTAAGGTTCGCTCACCTTGGATCACTTCCAGAATCGCCGGGGTCGTTCCAACCAATTCGTCATCGATATATATTTTTGTTTCACCTGGCATAGCGTCAATTGAAATGTTTGCCCATGCTGGCAGTAATGTGACTTGCTCAGATTGAAACTGCCTCTTACCCACAACCGTGATCACCTTCTGGGCAGGGAGGTATCGAGGATGGTTAACGAAGATGTCCCTTGATCCTGCATCCACTTCGTTGATGGTGAGGGTGGTTTCGCCTATTAGCGTCTGATCAACAAAAACTTCTGCACCGGGGACTTCTGTTCCTTCGTGCAGAGCGATGATTTCCACGATGCCCGGTAGTTTCCTGAGAGAGAAGTTGAAATTCTGGTCGGCTTCTTCAGTCAGGCTGACAGTTGATTCAAGGGGATAATAGCCTTCTGCCACCGCGCGGATGTCATAGTCGCCCTGTAGCATTAAAAATCTTTCACCGAGTTGATACGTTGGGTAGCCACTTAAAATGTCAAATTTCGTTTCAACGGGATCGAAATCGAATTTTACGGCCCGAGCATTGAACATGAATAGCGCGACCGTTAACAGAAGCCCAAACAAGACCAGGATTGAAATTTTTACCGGACTTGGCTGGAAGAATGGTTTTTTGCCGGGGGCGCTGGGTCTGGAAAAATCAGACGGTTCTATGATGACGTTTTCTGATTCCGCCATTACCTGACTCTCTCTGTGCTGGCGATTTCCAATATTGGCGATGATTCACCAGCCAGTAACACTAAATCTTTTCGGACATCGCGGTATCCAAGTCGTTGGCCAACTACCGTATAGCGGCCTGGTATGAGAAACACCACTTTGTTGGTCACTTTCCCGAGGGCCGCGTGCCGTCGAACCGTAACTTCCGTTTTCCCGTCGGAGTTGATGGTGACTGGTATTTCAATTCTTGCCGTGGAGATAAGTCGCGCAAGGATATCGACGTGATTTAGCAGCTGGCCGGTTTGTGGTTTGGCCCGAGAGGCCTGCCTGAGTGTTGAGGACGCTTCTGCAAGCCCTTCGTTGCTCTGCAATAAGGTTGGGTCGCGGAGGAATTCCTGCAACCGCTCTTGAAGCGCCAGCCGGGACTTCGCATAGGTCAGCCCGGTTAGCGCAAATTCCAGGGATTCAGCAATCGTCAGGGCCGCTTCATATTCTTCGATGGCCCCCGGCCAGTTCTCCGATACGAGGTGGGCCTGCGCATTTTTCTGGTGATCCAAAATAATATCGTTGCGTTCAGATTGTTCTACCTGTTGTAAACCATCTTCAGGTTCAGCTGAATCCGGCAGGATCTTTTTCGCGCGTGAGAAACCCTTGCGAGCCTCGTCATAGTTCTTACTCGAAATCTCACGAAATCCTTCTGACATGGCTATCTGGAAGTTTCGTTGCGTGATGGCGCGTTGAATGCGAGACAGACCTTTTTTTGCCGGTTGCCATTCGCCATCGAGATCCTTGGCTGTTTTAAAAGTCTCGAGTGCGGTATCAAGCTCTCCATTACGCTCAAACACTTCACCCTGCCGAACCAGGTCCTGTACCTCGCGCAGAGTCTCAGCACGGGCCAGTTTGTGTTGTAAATCCTTGCTTTCACGATCCATTGAGGTGGCGATCGTGAATGAGGTAAGTGCGGTTTCGACATCGCCTTCAAGCAGCGCCGTGTCACCTGAATCGGTGTGTTTTTCCAGTTCACCGGGTGCCCGGGACTTAAGTTTAGCCAGGCTGGCCAGTACTGCTTTGTATTGATCGAGGGCAGAGTCAAACTGCTGATCCCTGTACATGTTATCTGCAGCATCCAGATCTGAGCCGATCTTTTCATAATCATTGCGCGCCCAGAAAATAACCCCGGTATCCTCCAGATCCAGCTGTTGTCTCAGGATATCGCGCGCGAGCTTTTCACCCTGTTCCTGGAACATCTCAAGCCGCGCGGATTCCAGCGGGGTAATAACAGGCGCTGGCGTGGACGTTGTGGCGGGTCCCCCTGTTGTAATCACCGCGGGACTATTTGCTGAAGAGATGGATTCCGACGGTGTGTTTGTGGGTAAAAAAGCAAACAGTAATGCGGCAAAAATGAGCAGACAGACACCGGCAAGTAGAACCCGTTGCAGGGGTATGGCCTGATCCTGACGTTTGCCGATAAGGTCCGGGCTAGGCGTTGTAGTCGCTTTCAGAACCGAGGATGATCGGCGTGAAAAGGTGACTGATTCTATTGCCGTTGAGTTGTCCTCGAAATGATTTCCCAGCGAATCACGCAACTCAAGAAGAGTGGTGGGGCGTTCAAATGGAGATTCACTCAGCATAGCGCGAAGCTGACGCTCAAGGTGGACATCGAGTGGCAAATCGAGCTCCACATCCTTTTCCCAGCGCTTGCCGGTAAGCGCTTTAAACAAAATACAACCCAGCGAGTAGATGTCGTCATCAGTGCCCGGATCCCTGCCGGCCAGAACCTGCGGGCTTAGATAGGCTTGCTCATTGGCAGGGTAGGTAACGGCAGGTAACGCGAAACCGGTGATGTGGACGATCCCTGACGCGTCTACCATGATGTTGCCCGGGCAGAGTGTTCCGTGTGCGATGCCAAGATTATGCGCATAGATCAGAGCCCCCAACAGTTGCTGGAGCAGGGGCCAGATTCCGGGGTCGTCAAGGTTAAGAATTTGGCTATCCGTCAGGTAGGGTTCAACCAGGTATTGAATCCCATCCTCGATGCCTGCCTCGACGTTGAGGGAAATGTTTTGGTGTACGAGTCCCCGGAGTGTGCTGACGCGTTTATTAATGGATGACCAGGTATCGTCATCCAAATGCATCGCCATGAACCTGACCAATACCCGATCGCCAGTTTGGTGGTGCGTGGCAATCCAGGATTCAACAGACGAAGATGAGTCGGGATCCGAGGCTGACCTTTCACTCAGAACATATTGTTTCGGGAACACTTGACCTTCCCGGAGTTGCAAATTCATGGACACGACCGATGATTAATACGATGCCTGGCTATTGTACTTTTATTGCACGGTTATTGTGACGGGATACTGGTTTCCTGAGCGTAAATTTCCCGAAGAAGTTTTCGCCACTGGACATACTGTTCCTGTGCGGTGCCAGTAAGTTCTATAGTCCTGCCTTCGATATCAAGCACATAGGGTGTGATTTCGGTGCCGAGGGACTGGCTCAGTTCGCGCAGGGATTCGGCATGGATTTCTGCTTCCTTACGGCGCTGCAAGCCACTTTTGATAGCGCCAATACCTCCTATCACGGCTCCCGCTGCAGCGGCATCAGTTGCCCAGCTGTCACTTTCGCTGCCTGCTGCTATCCCGACAGCGATCAACCCTACACCGGTCAAAAGCCTGGTTCTCGCCTGGCGCTGAACTTCCCGAAGACGGATGGCCTCATCATAGGTCGCATGCCGCCATTCATCGTAGGACGGCTTCATGTCACGATAGAATCTGGAATAGTAGTCATCCAGCGTGTCAACAAACAGGTACTCCTGCTCCTTAATTCGCGCAACTCGCCGCATCATGCTGTCGGTCTCTGCGGGAAGCTGGACAACTTTCACCTGGCCGCGGTTGGGTTCCTCCAGGTAGCCAGCAAATGCATCAGGAGCGAGGTCGCTTGCGAATTTCAGGCTTGCGACGGTTTTGATTTCCAGAAGTTGCTCCCTGGAAAGTCCTTCTCGCGTCCCAAGTAAATCGTTGGCTATATCATTGTAGAGATCCTGAAAGGGATCCTCCTTTGGTTTCTCGTAAGAGAATCTACTGGCCATGTCTTCGTAAGTCCGCTCAAACCAGACCTTGCCCCTTGCATCCGTTGCACGCATTAGTACCTTTAGCTGCTCTCCATCAGATTCGAGTATTTTCCCCTGAAGTTCCAGGTCAACCGATTTACTGGACTCAGGTGTTACACGAACTGCACCCCAGTTACCTGTTAGCTCAAGCGTGTCTTTTAACTGGTATGAGATGTAGCTCGATTCAGCACGACGAACATCAGGCACAATGAGATTTTTTTCAATCTGCGCGAGGTCCTCGGGGATATTCGAGTCGACTGGCAGGATGCCAATGTCCAGAAGTTCGTCATAGGGAATTAGTTCAGCCGCCTGTGTTGCTGGCGTTGAGTTGTCTGTAACGACCTGTGTCGTCGTGCATCCGGTAAGCATGATGAGGGACAGCATCAGCAGGCTAGTGGTTACGGAGATTCGCTTTTTCATACTAGGTTCCTGGCTAACCGGGTCATTTATAACCCGGCCTTGTATTTTTTGTATTCATCCCACAACTTTGCGCGCAGCTCTGGGTCTGTTTCGGCCGCTGCAGCTTCACGGAGTTGTTGGGCAACAATATCATCGCCCTGGGCGTTTGGTATGTCTTCCGGTACGGGCGGAGTGGTGCTTTCCATCCCGGTTTTTGTTAGCTCGCCGCCTTCTGGCATCCTTCCACGTTCTATGACGTCGGGGATTCCCGGCTCAAGCCGTTCGTTCGTGTTCTCTTCAAATGTTCCCGATCCCTGCTCCAGTCCTTTGCCACCCAGTACCGCAACTCCTGGTACATTTTCAGCGGATGTCGGCGGTGGTGTACTGCCCAATACTTCATTTCGTGCATCCAGAATTTTGCCCTCAAATACGGCAATAGACTCGTCGAGTGCTTTGTCAAGTTCACTGCCACCATTACCATTACCATTACCATTACCGTTTCTGTGCCCTGGGTAGGATGTTTGCGCTCCACCTTCGCCCTGATCGCCCGGTTGATCGGATTCAGACCCTGACTCTCCGTCCCCCTCGCGCTCTCCCTTCAATTGTCCAAAATCCGGTAGCTGGATACGGGAATCAAAAATCGAATCTGTGGCAATGACAATGGCAACGTTGGCTTCGTTCAAGGCCTCTTCGGCATCAAAGATTGTGCCTTCCTCGGGCGTGCCCTCAAATATGTCGCTGATGTCCATTAAATCCTGACCGGCGATGATGACAGAAACCCTTGCCCTCGCCAGTGATTTTTCAGCTTCGGCAAGTTCTGCATCAGTTTCAGCCGTTTCAAGAGTCACTCCCGCTGCCTGAATTGCAATGCCGGCTTGTTCCAGCGCCTCCTGTGCAGCCCGAATGTCTTCAGCAAGATCCTCCGGATATTCACTGCTGGGACTGCCGCCTTCCGTTGGCGGCAGTTCACCGCCAGCTTGAGCGTTTGGTTCGTTCTCCATCGACGTATCACCATCACCCTGGGCCGGTGATCCATCTTCCATCAACTTATCGTCTTGAGCTTGTGTTGGCGCACCGCTTTCGATCACCATTTCGGCTGATTCACTTGAATCTGGGGGACTGTCTTGTTGGCTTGAAGACGGCAAGGAGTCGCTATCCTCATAGGTCTCTGAATCAGTCTCGCTTGGGTTTTCGCTATCTGGAATTAACGGATCCCATTCCCCTCCAGCCGGTTCTGGTAACTGTTGCGCGGCCTCTGATACCTGCTCGCCTGCTTTCTTCAGTGTTTGTGCAGCCTGTTGCCTGGCCTGCTCCGGCGATTCCTGTTGCTGCTCACTTCCAGGTGGTGACGACTCGCCTGTTTGTTGGGCCTCGGGTGATGAACTGGGGGGCTCTGATGGCGCTGACGGCTCTGATGGCTCTGATGGCGCTGACGGCTCTGATGGCGCTGACGGCTCTGATGGCGCTGACGGCTCTGATGGCGCTGACGGCGCTGACGGCTCTGATGGCGCTGACGGCTCTGATGGCGCTGATGGCTCTGATGGCGCTGATGGCTCTGACGGTCGCGAAGGCGGTGGCGGAGGTGAGCTCGATGGTGGCGATGACGAGGGGGGAGGAGTCGGCGGTGGTGAAGACTGCTGCGGTGACTCGCAGCCAGTAAGCGCGAAAACCATCACGACAACGATCACGAGAGTTTTAGTGCAATAAGTTAATAACTGGCCGATTAGTCTCATAAAAATTCTCTGGATAACGTCAAGATTGTCGCCTGATGAAGCTGAAGCTTAACTGAATAACCGGGTAGAAAGCTGCAATTCCAACCTATTGGACAGGGTGTGAGCAGGAAATGTTCAATTGCGCGGGGTAAAATAACTAATGCGGCTCTCAAAACTGTATAGGTCAAGACTGCTGGGCATCTTTAACCGGGACGAGTAGGATTGGGGGTACACATAATCATAGGGGTTAGTGTTGCAATTTCGAGCCTTGTTAAGACAAAGTCTGTATGTAACGGCGATGCTATTGTTTCTTCAATCCTGTACTACCAGTGTTGTAGTGGAAGGGACGGTACCGACTCCGCTCGTTAGCGTAATTCCCGCCAGGATGGGTGTTTACTATTCGGACGAATTTCGGCGCTTCAAGCACGAGGAAGTTTTTCGTGATTCCGGTGGTTGGCATATCGATCTTGGCAAGCAGAATCTGCGTTTTTTCCAGAATTTGACAAAATCATTATTTGCCGAGATTCAGGAAGTTCATCAGCCCCCACTGACGACTGAAGAGATGCGTGACCTGGATGGTGTCTTTATTCCGTCGATTGAGAAGTATGGTTTTTTAACCCCCTCGATAATGGGAGTAGAGTTTTACTCTGCGTCGATCGAATATCGCGTTGCGATGTATGACAAAGTAGGGGCCAAGATTGGTGACTGGAACATCGTCGGCTACGGTAAGAGTGAAGGAGGAATGTTTTCATCAGATGATGCCATTAACGAGGCAACGGTTCAGGCTATTCGCGACGGTGGTGCACGAATTGCGATTGAGTTGATTGACCAGCCTGCCGTCCAGGCCTGGCTGCAATCGAGACATGAATCGTACGAACCGTCGGCTGGCCCCCCAGGCGTCGCTGAAAATATTGAAAGTTCAGAAACCGCAGAAACCGCAGAAACCCCAGAAAATGTAGATGGCCCCCCTGATGCGTAATCTGCATATCGCACTGGTTCTGTTGCCGCTTCTGTCCGGGTGCGTTGCTTCTCGCATTGAGCAATCAAGGGATTCATCTACCGGAATTGAGCCACATGAGGCAATTGTTCTGCTTGGCAGGGCGAGCCACAACCACAAGGAGACAGAAGAGAGTTTTACCGAATGTATCGCTGATGTACTGGGTGAGGGTGACAATCCCATTCGCGTGATCGGACAGAGTCAATTCAGGGATAACCTTTACCCATGGTTCGAGCCCAGAACCGCGCCCACCTCGGCGGATGAGCTCGGACGGCTGTTTACCGAGCCTGGGGTGAAAAAGCGGATTGCATCTGTCAATGTCCGTTATCTGGCCTGGATTGACGGAGATACGGTAACCATCGACAGTGGCGGTTCCATGAGCTGCACCATCAGTACATTCGGTGGTGGGTGTTTTGGAATGAGCTATTGGGAAGAAGATGCGTCATACGAGGCGGCGATCTGGGACCTGAAGACGATGACGTCAACGGGGCAGATAAGTGCAGATGCCAATGGCACATCGTATCTTGCAGGCCTGATTATTCCTATTCCTATCCTGGCGCGGCCAGGAAATGCCGCCTGTAAAGGCTTGGCGAATCAGTTGCGCGAATTTATTGTAGGGGAAACCTAAGCCTCGTTCTCTGCCTCAGCGGGTTTTTCTTCCAGGAGTAGTAATTCTTCAATGGGTGTGTCTGCTTCTTCCTCTTGTCTGTCGTCAGGTTGTTTGTCGTCAGGGAATGGCTTTTTGTACAACACCGCAAATAATTGACGGATCTGTAACGCTTCTGTGGAAACCAGTTCGCCATTGTCAATGCGAGGTCGATACCGGGAAGCCCGGAGAATCTGGCGGAGAAGCCTTACCCCCTTATTGGGTACGTTTTTGTCAATAATTTCTATGTTTCGAACATGGCCATCCGGTGAAACGTCGTATTGTAGATTTACGAATAGCTCATCGCCAGTGGTGACACCGTCAGGTGTGCGCTCAAGATACAGAAAAGGAGGGTTTCTTGGGTACAATCTGACCGGTGAACCAAATAAAGATGAAGCAAACTGCTGTGTTTCCGGGGTCTCCTGTAAGATTGCCCACGCGCTGAGGTAGGTTTCCCGGGCTCTTTCATCAGAGATGATGATGTAGAAATCCCCAAGGTCGACCATTGCCTGGGTTCGATCAGTCAGATCTGAATTGGGATTCGAATCCACTATTTCCAGCGAACGCAGCAGCGCAGCCTCGGCATATCTTCGCTGGGTGATTTCGAGCATTCGAGCGCTGGCCAGACCACGCAGTGGCGTTAAAAGCCGGAGATCATTGACACCGTAGTTGAGTTCAATGATTTCGATAGCCCGGTGGTACAGGTTGACGGAGTCTTTAAACAGGATATTGCGCAGCAGTCTGAGCTCCGTGACAGCCGCCAGCGAGATGGTGTCGCCACGACTAGCAAAGTAACTGCCGAGTCTGGTTAGCGTCGGCAGTATTTCGATTGAATTTGGTCCATAGGATTGTTCCGCAACCTTAAGGCTAAATCGCTGTTGCTGGTCAGCAGCAAGAGAGTTCCGCTGGCGAAGATTAGTGGCAGCCAGGTAACTAACCATCGGTAATTGTTCTTTGTTGTATACGCCCTTGTTTCGGTGGGTGAGGTGTTGCGCCCTGCGAAAGGTATCCTCGGCATCTGTGAACGACCCGAGTAGTAATTGGCAAATACCTTTTGCCATAATACTATTGATCAGGATCTCATCGAAGGGGTTGGTTCTGGCTTCAAGAAACTCCATCCCCCGTTCTATAATAGAAAGGCCAAGCTGATACTCGCCTGCGGCAACACGAAGAATGCCGTGATTAATCATGACCTGTCCGTAGATGGACGGGTCTGCATCCCTCAACGGATCGGCGGAATCGAGTAGGTCCTGGGAGAGCGAGATGGCAGCATCGAATTCAGCGTTCCGCGCATGGAGTTCTATACGCTGGGCCATTGATTGCTGTCTTTCACCGAGAACCGGTTCATAGAGGTATGCCAGTGTATCCTGGTCGGCAATGGCGAGGCAGGGAACAATCAGCAGTAGAGTAAGAAAAAAAATCGTCTTCATCACGTGCCTTTGTAATGGGAAGAAAAGGTTTGTACAAGTGATACATTCTTTGTCGTGACTGGCAGCCCATTGACAAGCCCAGGGCGATAATGGGCTTTCCTGAGCGCGTCAACGACCAATCTGTCTAGTTTGACCGGCGCGGTTGAGTTTATAACTTCAATCTCCTCGAGGTCCCCCTCGCTGGTGACGGTAAATGAAAGTTCGATCTTAAGTTCTTCCATTCTCTTTTCCAGTCGAAGTGGAATCACGTTATATAGCTGGTCTTTGCTAAACAGGATTGGATTACCGACCAGTTCCTGAATTTCACGGCCCTGAGATAGTTTTGAATTCCTGTCTGGCACTATAAAGCCCTGATGGGCCTGTTTCCAGTCGATGATAAACCATTGGGGTTTAACGGACAGGTCCTCGAGTATCTCTTCATACGTGCTTAGAGTCAGATGGCGTCTGTTAAACATGTCCTTCTCGATATGATAGATTTTAGCCTGTTGGGCTAGTGGGTTACTGAAAGCCTCGCGAGCCGAAATAGGGCGAGGATCGACGCTCAGGCTTAGCGGACTTACTTCGTTGGCTTTAAGGAAATACTCAGCGGCGATGACCTCTTTGCGCGCAAGAATGTAGGTGTCCGCAAGCTCAAGATAGGCGTTGGCCAAGGTGTCGGGGTCGGTGTTCGAAGAGCGCTTTACCAGCTCTAGCAACTGCTTCGATACGCAACAGTTGCCCTCCAGGCGACGCGCCCGGCTCAGCTCGATAGCAAGAGGAAGGGGATCCAGGCCCAGGCTGGTGGCTTTTTCGATGCTTTCTTCGAGCAACCGGCGTGATCTTCGTGTCTGTCCAGTAAACATGTACCAGTTTGCCATCTCTGAATAGGCAGACAGTATCTCCGGGTCCTGCGGATTCAGATGGTGAGACTGCACAAAAAACGCAAATTTCTGCTGTACATTTGCAGCCCGATAATCAGCTTCGCTAAGTGCAATCTGGGTGAGTAGGTCGACTGCTTCGAACTGCCTGGGGGTGTAGACACCTTCGTTGCGATGCGCAATGTTCTGGGCGCGGAGCAACTGATCGGTTGCCGATTCGAGTTCATAGGCTTCGATGTAGAGTTTGGCAAGTGTTATAACGGGTTCAATGAGCTCGACAGAAAAGGGCCCATGGTGCAGCGTTAATTCTTCGACCTGGTTTTCAAGATCGATGATTGGTTGGCGGGGGTTGTCCATTGCTTTAACGTGCCAGCAAGATAAAACCGCAAGCCAAACCAGACTTTTCCAAATCGGGCCTTTAAAGAACTGGTAGAGCATCTGCCGCAATGTGAATAGCCGCCGGAACCAAAGTTAGAGATTTTGCTCATATTTTGACCTGAGTTAAACAAAGTGGATAGAGAAAGTTCATTGATTGGTCTATTTGTTGGTTAAATTGAACAGAATGAACCAAAAGGGGGACAAAATACCAATGTTCAGCCTCACTTCATGCTTATCCAGATAAGATACACTTGCAACCTGATAACCAATGTTTCAATCATAAGAGTAGAAGCAGTTGAGTATGAAATACATTCTCCTGTCATTATTTCTGGCGACCTGCGCTTCGGCCTGGGGGATGTCTCTGGAAGAAGAGGTGAAGCTGGGCCAGGCAGAACATCAAAAAATAATTGGCAAGTTCGGTATTTATCGCGACCAGAAATTACAGGCCTATATTAACCAGGTCGGTCAACGCGTTGCCGCTGGGAGCTCGAGACCCGAGGTCGAGTACCGCTTTACTATCCTGAATGATGACATGATCAATGCGTTCGCCTTGCCGGGAGGGTTCATTTACGTCACCCGCGGCATGCTTGTACACATGAATTCGGAATCAGAACTCGCTGCAGTTCTTGGGCATGAAATTGCACATGTCACGGAAAAACATGCGTTGCGGCGCCAAACCCGGGGAAAGGGAATTAGCGTTTTAAACACGGTATTGACTGCCGTGTCAGGGCAGCCGGCACTTTATGAGCTTGGAAACATGTTTGGTGGGGTGTTGCTGTCCGGGTACAGCCGGGAATTTGAGCTTGATGCCGATGAGGTGGGTGCCCAGTACATGGCTAAAGCCGGTTATTCGCCGAGCGCCATGTTAAACACAATAGAAATACTGAAGGCTAAAGATCGAATTGAAATTTCCCAGGCCAGGCTGGAAAACAGGGCGCCGAGGGTCTATCACGGCATCCTGTCAACTCACCCCGATCACGACACCCGTTACAAACAGGCTATCACCGAGTCTGAAAAGCTGCTCAGGGACTACGACGAGTTCATTAAGACGGATGAGTTTCTCCAAAAACTGAATGGCCTGGCGTACGGGAAATCAAGACAGGTAGGTGTGGTTCGCAAGAACACCTTTTATCATCCTAAACTGGGTATCAAATTCACTTTTCCACAGTCGTGGCGTTTCGAAACGCTTCGCCAGGGCGCGATGGTCGTCAACCAGGTGGGTGAGTCGAGCTTTACCATTACTACCTCCAGACTGACGCGAGGTGCTACGCCCGCCAGCTTCACCAGGGAACAACTGGGGTTAAACGTTCGAGAGGGGCGCGAAATCACGATCGACGGAATGCCAGCGTACCTGGGGATTGCAGATAAGGCGGATACTGCTTATGGACCAAGACCTGTCCGTTTCGCGGTCATTTTTGATGAGAGAAAGCGCCTGGCGTATATTCTTCGTGGTGCGGGGAAGTATGACCTGCGTAAAATTGCCGACGATGGCAACTATATCGCCAGCATTTTCAGTTTTGATCGAATGTCCCGAGAGGATTTCCAGCGTGCAAAAACGCCTAAGGTCCAGGTGGTTCGCGCAGAAGAGGACACCACCATGGAACAGTTGGCTGAAGAATCCCCCATTACAAACTACGCTCTGGATACCCTGCGGGTGATGAATGGCCTTTACCCCCATGGCCAGCCGGAAGATGGTCAACTGATCAAAATTATTAACTAGCTGTTTTATAGAGCCGTTTTATAGAGCAATTTTATAAAGCAGTTTTAGCTGGCGGCCTTGAGCAGTAGTTCGTGAGAGCGAACCTGGTCGTCGTTATCGACACCCTGGATTCTGCCCCGGGCGATCAGGTAGTTCAGCCCCAGTGTTTCCCGGTATTGGTTAAGTTTGTCCTTAATAGCAATACTGTCTCCGACGATAGCCCATTCATCAACGCCGGTTGCGGTATCGCGAAATCTGCTGGCAACTTCGGCATCCAGTGATTGCCTGACCTGTTTTTCCAGCGACGGGTTGTCGGTCACAAACACAGTTCGCATGACAGGAGTTATTGCCACCGGGGGATGACCTGTGTCACGCACGTGACCCTGATGCGCAAGAATGTTTTCCCTGAGACTCGATAGGGTTTCTACCGGTGAGGCGATATAGGGCAATCCCAGAGTGCCGGCCTGTTTGATGGCCAGAGGCCCGAAGGCAGCAACCCAGAGAGGTGGATGCGGTTGTTGTACGGGTAAGGGGGAAAGTGTGATGTCGTTGCCTTCAAATTGCGCTATTGGTTCTCCCTTCCATGCGTTGATCATGAGTTCGAGATTGGACTTGAACCGTTTACGTTTTTCACCGGTGGGAATGCCAAACGGTTTGAACATGGATGCCTGAAACCCTCGTCCGATTCCAAGAATGACGCGTCCGCCGGACAGGCGATCGAGAACCGCGACTTCTTCAGCAGCCAGTATTGGATTCCTGATGGGCAACAGGTAAGAAGTAGTCCCTAGTTTGATTTTACTGGTTCGTGCAGCGACCGCCGCAAGCAGCATCAGTGGCGCAGGTAGGGCGGTGGGCCCGGTAAAGTGATTTTCCGGCAACCAGAAGGAATCGAATCCCAACGATTCTGCGATCTCGCCCTGTTCGGCGAGCTCCTGGGCGAGCCCCTGGGTTCCAAACTTCCAGGCTGTAACCGCAATTTTCATGACTAATGCTTCCTTATCATTTTCTGACCGGTTCAGCTTTGTCCCAGCCGATCTGTGGCAGAATGCCGGACCAGATATGAAACTCTGAATACAAATGCTGAAGAAGGAAATTCTGTGAATCCTAACACGCCCGTCATTATTGGTGTCTCGCAAATATTGCAACGAGTTGCTGATCTCAATGATGCAAAAGAGCCGATTGATTTAATGGTGCAAGCTGCGTTCAAGGCTGCCCAGGATTCTGGGAAACCAGGGCTGCTCGAAGAAGTGGAGTCAGTTCGTGTGATCCGCGGATGGTGGAAGTACCACCAGCCTGCCGGGTATGTCGCAGAGAAAATAGGCTGCAGCAATGCGGAACTGGTGGGTACGTGCTACGGCGGCAATATGGTCCAGAGTGCGCTTAACGCTACCGCTGTGGACATTGCCAACGGAGAAAAATCACTGGTGTTGCTGACGGGCGCAGAGATCGGTAACTCACTTGCCAAAGCGAGAAAAAATAGCCAGGAACTGTCGGTGAAGGAAACCCATGGTGAATATGATCGATTAATCGGTCAGGAAGAACCCATGAGTGGCGAAGCTGAGATGGCCAGAAGTATTCGCCAACCTATCCAAATCTACCCGATATTTGAGAATGCGCTCCGCCACCACCAGGGTGAGACAATCGAGGAACATCAGGTGAAAGTTTCAACGATGTGGGCGGGGTTTAGTCAGGTGGCTGCGCGCAACCCTCATGCGTGGATTCGTGAAGCGGTGGACGCGAGCGCTATTCGTACGCCCAGCAAGATAAATCGAATGGTGAGTTTTCCCTATCCAAAATTGATGAACTCCAATAATTCAGTTGATATGGCGTCGGCAATTATTGTGTGCAGTGTTGCCAAGGCCAGAGAACTGGGGGTAGATGAAAGCCTTTGGGTCTATCCTTGGGTCGGCACCGATGCTCACGATACTTATACTGTGTCGGAACGCGATAACCTTTATTCTTCTCCCGCTATCCGAATCGCGGGTCAGCGAGCGCTTGAACTGGCAGGGCTCCATGTTGACGATTTGGACTTCGTCGATGTTTACAGCTGTTTTCCGGTTGCTGTTCAGGTGGCAGCGGCGGAACTGGGGTTGTCATTAGACAGAGAGCTCACGGTCACAGGTGGGTTAACTTTCGGGGGCGGTCCGCTCAACAATTACGTGATGCACTCTATTGCCAGAATGGTTGAGTTATTAAGAGATAATCCAGGCAAGAAAGGGTTTGTGACGGCAAATGGTGGTTTCCTGACGAAGCACGCATTTGGCGTCTATTCTACCGAAGCGCCGAAAGGCGATTACAAGCACGAGAACCTTCAGGCAGAAGTTGATGCGTGCCCCACCAGGAAATGGTTGGTGGATCATGACGGTGATGTGACTATCGAATCCTATACGGTCATGTTCTCGGATGACGAACCCGCGGTTGGTCATTTTGCGTGTTTAACGCCCAATGGGGAGCGAACCTGGGCTAATTCTTCGGATCCCGACGTCCTGCAGGATATGCAGGTCACTGAATATTGCGGCAGAGCGGCTCGCGTTGATGGTGCCGGTAACCTTACATTGTGATGGCTAGCGCGGTTTGTCTCCGGCAAGGCTCACGCGAAGCATTTTTCTTAATTCTCCCTGGTAGTCATTCAGAGGATAGTGCTGGCATGCCCGGTTGTCCCAAAATGCCAGGCTGCCGCGCTGCCATTGAAATCGGCATGAAAACTCCGGTTGCATGATTCGCTCGAACAGGAAATTCAGTATCGGTGCACTCTCGGATTCAGACATGCCGGCAAACCGGGTGGTGTGAGCTTTGTTAATATAGAGCAGTGGTCTTTTAGTCACGGGGTGCGTTCTTACAACCGGGTGCGTAGCGAGTAGTCCTTTTTTAGTGGATCCCGGGCGCGTGGCCCTGATGGCTTCGTTATCCGCATCGTTTATCGCCATCTGCGATCCAAGGAAACTTTGCATGCCTGTCGAAAGCGAATCGAATACGTTGTACATGTTGGTAAACAGGGTGTCGCCGCCTCGCTTGGGTATGTCGACGCCATACAAGAGGGCACCCATTGCCGGTGTTTCCAGATAGGCTGTGTCTGAATGCCAGACTCCCCCAAAATTGAGCGTGTCTTCAGGTCTTTTGATGACTTCGACGACCTCAGGAAAACCGGATAACCCTTTTACAAAAGGGTAGGGTACAGGAGAGCCGAATTTCGAGGCCAGTTCAAGAAGGCTTGCCGCGTCCAAAGCCTGATCCCTAAAAAACAGGACAACATGTTCACTTAATGCTTTGCGGATAAAGTCGACGGCCGTTGAATTAATATTATTGAGATCAATACCGCTGATATTGGCACCGATCGGACCGGCTGGTTGATCAATCTGGTAGTCGCTATTCAAAGCTGTTCGTGGTTCGCCCAGGGCTGGCCTAGTGTTCGTGTGCGCAATTGTCGTTGCGACAGCAGAGATAGTTCTGGATATGTGCAGCAGCGAGTATCAGCCCGCCGATCGAGGTGACAATTCGCTCACCTGTGAGGCCCAGCAGTTCGTGGCCGAAGATGGCAGTGATGGTCAATATCCCCAAACCAACGCTGCCAAGAACCAGGGTCAGTTTATCCTTGTGTTGGCGGCAGCCAATGGTTAACGCAATGATGCTGATTGGCAGAATTACAGCCATCATGATCAGATGAAAGGTTGACTCATCGAGCAGAGTAACATTGACGATCGGCAGAACGGTCAGTGCGACCGGAAGTGCCAGGCAATGCAGCAGGCACACGCCGGATAGCACGACGGCTGCCGCGTCCATGTACGTTCGTCGGCGGTTATTTGGCTGGGAATCCATAGGTCGGGTTTTATATCACAAATTAGGGGGCAGTTCCTGCATCTTCTTTACACGAAATTTATATTTTGGGTATTCGCTATTTCGTGACTTTAGCTTAACATTCACACTTCTTGAACAACGCCACCAGCGCAGAGCGAAACCGTGTCAAAAACCCCGCTATTCTCCCGGCTGTTTGGTCGCTCCCCGATATCTCCTATCAAGGAACATATGGAGACATGTGAGCGTTGTGTGCTTGGTTTGGTTCCCTTCTTTGAGGCTGTGTCTGGCTCTGATTGGGCAGATGCTGAAAAACGGTATCGTTCGGTTTCTGACCTTGAAGGCGATGCGGACGAATTGAAAAAGAAGGTCAGGCTGAACCTGCCAAGAAGCCTCTTCCTGCCCGTGTCACGCCAACATTTGCTGGAAATCGTCCAGGTTCAGGATCGAATTGCCAATGGCGCGAAAGATATTGCAGGATTGATGCTGGGCCGAAAAATGAAGTTTCCAGATCAAGTGAATCCAGCTTTGACAGAATTTGTCAAAGCAAGTCTGGATGCAGTGAGCCTCGCTCGGAAAGTCACGGCTCAGTTAAGTGATCTTGTCACCACGGGGTTCAGTGGTCGGGAAATAGAGTTGGTAGAGAAGATGCTCGAAGAACTTGACGACGCGGAGCATAAGTCTGATGTTTTGCAAGTGAAGCTCAGGCGAGCTTTGTTTGATCATGAAGCAGACCTGAACCCCGTCAGCGTGATTTTTTTGTACCGGGTTATCGACCAGATTGGGGACATCGCCGACGATGCTCAGACGGTTGGCAATCGAATGATGTATTTAATAGCAAGTTAGGGAACGCAGATGGGCGTTATAGAAGAATTTGGCAGCACTCTGCTGATCCTGACAGTTTGTTTTGGTTTCTTTATGGCCTGGGGTGTCGGTGCTAACGATGTTGCCAATGCCATGGGGACATCGGTTGGAGCCAAGGCAATCACCATTAAGCAGGCAATACTCATTGCAATGGTCTTCGAGTTTGCAGGTGCCTATCTGGCGGGCGGAGAAGTGACGTCTACCATTCGGAAAGGC
>Ga0209362_1000087_pt1 | contig 84065 bp, 73 predicted proteins | sample SaaInlV_165m_DNA_FD_184680 | JGI IMG/M metagenome (GOLD analysis project Ga0209362, IMG submission 184680) | Marine microbial communities from expanding oxygen minimum zones in the Saanich Inlet - Saanich Inlet SI037_S3LV_110m_DNA (SPAdes)... | ecosystem: Environmental > Aquatic > Marine >... | reverse complement strand
TTACAAATTCAAGAATTAAACAACACACTAATTACGGGCACACCCTTCCACATTGACACCTTCCATTAGGGTTATTGCTCCACATGGCGGGGAGACCTGCCCACATTCGTGGGCTTTTATGTTTGTGGGATGTTGGGTAGATTTGGACATATAAAAAGGATTTCGAAATGAAAAAACTATTTATTATAACACTCTTTTTATCTGTTCAATCAGTCTGGGCTATTGATGATGTAACTGATGAGCTGGATGCTGCCTGGGACAAAATAAAAATGACAGTTTCTAAGGGAGATTTTCGTTCTTATAAATCCGTTTATCATAGAGATGCCATTTTAGTAAATGGGATAACAAACAAGAGTTATCCTATCAAAGATGCATTTACCGGTTGGAAGCAAGGTTTTGAAGATACCAGGTCTGGCAAAATCAGTGCTCACCTAGATGTCAAGTTTTCGCAAAGACTCACCGATAAAACCACAGCACACGAAACGGGCATTTTTCATTATTATACCATTGATAAAGAGGGCAAACAAAATGACAGCTATGTTCATTTTGAATCTCTTTGGGTTGCAAAGAATAACAAATGGTTTATGATGATGGAATATCAAAAATCAACAACCGATAAATTTGAATGGGATGAAACAGGCGCACACCACCGTTTTAATGATGCAGAAAAATGGGCGGGTATTTTTGAAATACCCAAACGGGATGACTGGCAGAAGCCGGATGAATTGATTCATTCATTGGGAATCGTTGTTGATGCTGTGATTACCGATATCGGTTCTGCCACCGGCTATTTCCCGGTGCGCTTTGCCCGGGTGGCAACGGATGGGAAGGTGTACGGCGTTGATATTGAACAAACGCTGGTGGATTACCTGAATAACAGGGCAAAAAAGGAAAACCTCCCCAACTTGGTAAGCATACTGGGACAACCGGACGACCCCAAGATTCCGGAAAAATCGGACCTGATCTTTATTTGCAACACCTATCATCACATTCAGGACCGAGGTGATTATTTTGAGAATATGAAACAGTATATGCAGCCAGATGGGCGGCTGGTTATTGTTGATTTTAAGAAAGGCGATCTGCCGGTGGGGCCCCCGGATGGGCATAAACTACCATCAGGAACAGTAACCCGGGAACTGGAAAGTGCCGGCTACCGGCAGGTATCCCATGCCCTGGAACTACCCTACCAGTACGTACTGGTTTTCAATCTTGCAAATTAATACACACAAAGGAGTGGTTCATATTTGCCAGCGATAATGGGTAGATTAAACCAGTTAATTCTTAACCTTGACCAAGGGTCGAACATGGATTCAAATATTACTGTCACCCGTATGTATACGGATCAAAGCGGACACACGCGGTTTAAGAAAATGGCTTTACCTTTAGCCGAAAAAAAAGGATTAGGCTCTGTGGGTTTATTCTCCAGCCTGTTTGTCAATCCAATCCTAGATGATAATGCCGAGGATATAAAAATGCAATTTGCGGTTACACCGGTTCCAGACCAGAGCAAAGGCGAAGGGCCGAAACTGGCCCATACGGCTCCAAGACGTCAATTGGTAATTACCCTGGATGGCTATTTAGAGTTTAAAAGCTGCGATGTGGATGAGCTGGACGAAGAACATCTTATGATCATTAAACGGGGAGATATTTTACTGGCGGAAGACCTGGACGGCGCCGGTCACGTCTGGCGCTTCTTAAAAGATGGCGACAATATTATGCACCCCTGGGTCAGGTGCTATGTGCATTTGGGTAAAGAGTATGATCACTTTATTTCTAAATTGAAAGAGATGTAAATAAAATTTCCAATGGTAACAAGCCCCGCCTTATTATCAGGGTTTTTTGTTTGTGGGTTGGTGTGTAGATTTGGGTATGAAATCTAAATAAAGGATAAAATAATGAGTAAAAATCTTATTACTGTAAAGTACAAAGTAAATTTTACGGCTTATTGCAATTGGTATAATCTTGATAATCTTGGGCTTGAAGAGGATGAAGTGGAGACAGATATTTTAGCCCTAAAAGATGTTAGTGGTGTTATTGAAGAAATAAAAGGACATACTATACGAGCAGCAGAAGAATATAGTGGATCAATAGAGAAACATAGTTTTCAAATCTCATCAGATGAAAATGAGATACTTTTCTCTACTTCCTTGATTTATGATGAAGACGAAGAAGGTGAGTTTGATATGAAGTTCTATTTCAATATACCAGAAGATGGTGAAGATGAAGGTAGATTAGGAAAATGGGAAAATGAAAATGGTGAGTCGGTCAATCCAATGGAAATTGTTGAATAGATTAATAGATGTTTGAAGAATTAAAGTTCAAGTTTAATTACTATTGGATGGAAATTGAGATGTGGTGGGATGACTTATGGATGTCAGATGAGGAAAAAGCTGAGATAAAAGAATCTCTGCGAAAGAGACGCGAATCTGGAGGATGTTCAATGTGGCGAGAATATCTGAAAGAGTACCCAGAAGCTGCTAAGTATGATTGGGAAAAAGAGTTTGTAAAAAATAAGTACGGAGATATGAAATGGATAAAATTCTTAGAATTTGTGTTGAGAAAGAAAAAAATCTTGAGTAAGCTGGAATTATTAGAGGTGGTTTAGTTATCATTTTTAATGAGGAACATACTTTTGCATATGGTGCTGCTCTGAAATAATTTAGTTAAAAAGGATTGATTATGAGCTGGGATAAACTTTCTAATGAAAGTAATAAAATTGATAAAAAACAAGTTTTAGAAGAGCGTAAGAAGGAAAAAGAAAAAAATAAAATACTTCAAGACATCAAGGAAAGCTCAACAGATGCTGAATCACTATATTCTATCGCAGAAGGTTTGTGTTATAGAAATAGTGATTTTTTAGATAAAGATTGGGCAAGAGAAGTTTTTCAATTATGTGAAGAACTTATTCATAAACAGTACGAGGAACACGGTGAATTATATGTTTTATTAGATATTGCTAAAATTTATTTAGACCAAAATTACCTTGGTGAAAAAGATGACTTAAATCGAGCCGAAGTTTTATATAAAAAAATAGATACTTTATACAAGGATGATCTAAGTGGAGAAGGATATCTTAAAATGGCTAATGCGGTATATAATATTGACTCAGAAAGAGCTGCTGATTTATATAATCAAGCAATTAAATCCGAAGAAAACCCTTACCTATTAATGTCTATCGGAGATAGTCTAGGAAAAGCTATAAGGCCGACAAAAGAAGATGGAACGGGAATTTATTTGGCTTATGATGATAGAGCATTAATGAAGAAAGCTTATAAAAAAGCCTTTGATAGGTGTTCTAATGTTGATTCATATGTACTTTTAGCCACTTCAGTGGGCTTTAAGAATACGGGTGATAATCGAAATTGGGCAAAAGATATTTATAAAGTAGCTATTGAAATTGCTCTAAAGGAGAAGAGCAAAGAGGGGCTAGAGCAAATAGCAGAATATGTTTCTGATTTTAGATGGGGGAATGACTCTGATTGGGCTGATGAAATCAGAGCAATGCTGTAAAAAATCAATCATAAAATAAGCTAACTTTAAATTAGGTTATATACTTAGTTAAAATTACTTTATTAAGACTTTTTCATTTAAAGTTTATATTTTAACAATTCAAATTGTTAACCATCAAAGCCCCACATTCGTGGATTGTTTGTGGGATGTTGGGTAGATTTGGGGATGACCAAAACTGAAAGAGTTCACTAAAAAATTATTTTGTATAAACGACATCATCTGTCCCTTTTAATTTATAACTTCTCATATCTTATGGGCGAGTTTTCACAAATACAAAGACTACTGCGGATTCTACAGATATTAAGCAGTGGCCGAAAAGTAACCACGACAGAATTACTGCATAGGTTTGACGGTAGAGTATCACTTCGAACATTGCAGAGAGATTTATTAGCACTATCTGAAGCAGGTATCCCATTAATATCTGAAAAGACAATGGCTAACGAGAATGCGTGGACATTAATGAGCAGATTTAGGTCTTTCATTCCCATGCCGCTGGAGACCAACGAATACCTGGCAGCTCATATATTGAAAGCCAACCTAAAGATATTTCAAAAAACACCTTTTGAAAAAGAAATTCAATCCCTGATAAATAAGATTGATCAGATTGTACCGGAAGAAGTCTTTTTAGAAACAGAATCCGGTAAGGCTCAGGATCTGTTTGAAAACTATTCCACTGGAAGCTTTGATTATTCGCCCCATGGAGAAACCATCAACAGTTTAATTTCTGCTATTTTACATAAAAATAATTGCAAAGTGACTTATCACAATCCTTATAGCGGAAAAGAGAAAACTTATCCCATTGAACCGGAAAAACTGGTCTACTACAGTGGTGGATTGTATTTAATTGCTTATTTAAGAAAATATGAGAAATTCAGGCTTCTAGCCATTCAAAGAATAAAAAAATTAGATCTAAAAAAAGAAAGGTTCCCGAAAGACCATCATTTTGATCCGGATTTGTTCTGGAAGAATAAGTTTGGATTATTTTCTGCTGATCCGGTTGATGTAAAGCTTCATTTCTCGAAAGAGATTCGTCATCACATTGAAGGGAGAACGTGGCATCATTCTCAAGAGATTGTAAAGGAAAAGAATGGCGATGTGATTTTATCAATGAAAGTGGGCCTTTCACCGGAACTGATTTCTTGGATAATGGGATGGAGTAACCACATCCATGTACTATCTCCTGCTGAATTGATTAATATAATAAAATCTTCGCACAGAGAAGCATTAGAAAAATATAAATAATATTTCCAAAACGACATGAAATGACTTTACTCCCCTATAACTTTGGGATGTAAATAAGGATCTACCATGTCATATTCAAAGAAAAACACCAGATATTACTCAAGTTTGGCAGGCAGTTAACCTTATTCATAATTGTATTGCACAAGAAAAAGGGAAATATAATGAAGTTCAAAACACAATTAACTATACTGTTGCTAATATCTTTGAGTTGGTCTCAATCTCCAATGATCGAGCGATATAAAAACATGCTTAACCCTGCACCTGTAAAACCCAGGTTAGTATCTTCCGACCTGTACGTGCGCACCAGTACCGGTGAAGCTGAGCTACTGGATTCACGTGGCCCAGTTGGGACGGTAAATACACAACAGAGATCTGTGAATACTCAATCACCCATTTTGATAAAAGTAGATGACTTTTATGGAATTTATAAAGACAGTGATGGGTATCATCTGGATATATCTGATAAGCAACAGACTATAATCAGATTGGAAGGTATAATCGACCAAAAGGAAGGATATCATAGGGTTACCTGGAAGACTGATAAAACATATTTATGGAGCAATGGCATGGTTACTGATGAGTTCAAAGTAGTAAACCCGGCCAGCTATTCAAAAAATGGAAAGGTCTATACAATGTTTGGACCACTACCAGAGATGAAAGGATCTTCTGTTTTGATAACTGCCACTTATGGACCTTATACAGACTCAATTATTATAAATTTATATTGAAAATAATAAATATAATCAACTAAGGTAGTAATAATATTTTTAACCATTATTTATAAAATTATGAAGTAAATTTATAAACATCTGATTTACATTGGAGAACCAGCAATGAAAGCAATTATCGAATATATAAAGAGTAAAAATTTTGATTCACAAAGTTTTATGAAAGAATTAAAGGATGAAACAAGTAAATATTTTGATAATCCAGTTACTTGTAAAGACGAAACAGATTACGAAGATTATGAAATGCGTCTTGAAGACGACCCAGAAGAAGAATTAGGTCCAATAAGAGTTTTTTGTTATTTAGATGATTCAAGACAAAATTATTTCAAGTTTACATTAGATGATCTTGGGAATCCATGTGTGGATATAAAATTGATTGAAATGACCTGGACAGCAGGTTTTCAACACACACACGTTTCTGGAGTGGATATAGATGAACAAATAGAGACCCAACTAGAAAATATATTTAAAGATATTTCCACAAAAAAAATTGGAGTACACCATAATAATTACCATTTAGATTAAAATGATATCAGAAAAATAGAGAATGCTCTTTTTATAATTGGAGGAAAGTATTAATGACTAAGTCAAATGAAGTAACCTTGTGGGGAAAAGTTTATTCAGTGGAAGAAACCACTGAGTTGAATTTAAAATTGATCGATCTCAGAGGTGGAATACCACCAGAGATAGGAAATCTAACCAATCTGACACGTTTGGATTTAAGTGCCAATGACCTAACAGGTTCTATTCCCCCAGAGATAGGGAATCTAACCAATCTGACTTCTTTAAGTATAACTCCTAACATACTCACGGGTTCCATTCCCCCAGAGATAGGAAATCTAACCAATCTGACACGTTTGGATTTAAGTGCCAATGACCTCACAGGTTCACTCCCACCAGAGATAGGGAATTTGACCAATCTGACTCATTTAAATTTATCACAAAATAAACTCACAGGATCCATTCCACCCGAGATAGGTAATCTAACGAAATTAAAAAGATTTATTTCATCTTATAATGAACTCACAGGTTCAATCCCATCAGAGATAGGAAACCTGACCAATCTGACTCATTTGGTTTTATTTTATAACCAACTCACAGGTTCTATCTTCCCAGAAATAGGTAATCTGGCTAACCTGACTCATTTGTATTTAGAAAATAATCAACTCACCGGTTTTATCCCGCCTGAAATAGGAAATCTGACCAACCTGTCTAAATTTTCTTTAGGAAACTCTTCACCTGTAATAGGTAATAACCAACTAACAGGTTCAATCCCACCAGAGATAGGGAATTTGACCAATCTGACTTATTTGGGGTTATACCGAAATCAACTCACAGGTCCTATCCCATCTGAGATAGGCAATCTAACCAACCTGTCTAAATTGAAATTAGAGTATAATCAACTCACAGGTTCCATTCCATCGGCGATAGGTAATCTAACCAGCTTGACTTATTTGGATTTAGGAAGGAATGCTCTTTCAGGAGTGATTCCAGAAAGTATTTGTGATTTGAATATTGATTGGAGTAATAATAATCTTTTCAACATTCGCTACAACCAACTCTCTCCACCCTATCCATCTTGTATTGAAGATTATGTGGGTAAACAGGATACGAGTGATTATTTCAATATGTCTAAAAAAGAAAAAATAGTTTTAAAAACAGGCATTGACAAATATGACTGCTTTGGATTTATACGTAATTTAGATATAGATAATAATATTTATAAGAGGAAACTGGGAGCAAGTAATGATACTAGAGAACTTGTTTGCAAAATAGAACTAAAACGAAAAGATGGATTCGAATATTATTTAAATGATAAGTATGAAGTTGTAGAAAAAGAGGTTGAAAAAGATTAGTAATAATTAAAAATCCATTTGAGGGTATAGTATATGAAAAAACACATGAAAAAATTTATGAAAAATGAGGTCTGGATTTTAGCATGGGGAGCAGCATCGCAAAGAGCAAATATTTTCTCTTCAGACTGCAAAAAAGACTCCAAAGAAGATTTCAAAAGAAAATTAAAAGAAGAAATTTTTGAAGAGTTGGATACAATTTGTAATAAGAAAAAATTTTCAGATGACGATCTTTTGGGATTAATAAAAAAATTTTCTCAGGAGAAAGAAGGTATTTCCTTTAAGGTTGGTCATTCCCAAAAGCTAATTAATATGTTGCTAAAATATTATTGGTGTATGGGTTGGTTAAAAATGCGACCACCTCACTGTCCTGTGGATCGCATTATCTTAGAAAAAACAGGGGTTAAAAGATATGGGAAAACGCCTGCATGGACAAAGATTGATAACATTGGAGATTATAAAAGTTATGTTGAAGATATAAGGAAATTCGCAAACTCCCAAAATATTGCAGATTGGGAACTCAAAGTATACAGCAGGAGATAAAATGTATTACACCTATTATTTTCAAGGTATGGTATTTGAAAAAGAAGAGATTGAAAAAGATCCTAAAAAAGCATTTCTTTCATACTCTGAAAAATTCAAAAATATTGATTATTTAAATGATTTTCATAAAGAGTATGTGGATGAATCTCTATCAGAATTAAATGAACGATTACATTTTGAAATTATTGATGGTGAAGCTGAATCATATGATGATGAAACTGGTGAAGAAATTTATAAATCAATATTCAGGATGGAACTTAAGGATGTAGGACCGGGTGCGAAGAAAAACTATGTTTACTATGAAAAATATAGTCCAATGCTTCTATTATTCGATTGGTTGCAAAATGTCATACCAGCCAATCGTTATTTAAATAATTGGGGAGGTACAGCTCATATTTATAGTGATCAAGATTGGAGTTCATTTGAGTCTTTCATGATAACTTGGGATGGTATCTTAAGAGAATCTACATTAACAAAAAAAAACTCAGCCTACGACAGTGAAATAAAACCTGGTAAAAATGTGGAGTTTCTTTACCCAGATGTAAAAGGAGAAATAAAATGAAGAAGAATACCACTGACCAAGATATAGAAAAAGCTAAGGCTGAACCTAAAGCAGCTAACTACAGCATGACCAGAGAAGAAGCAGATGAGTTTTTCAGAACACTTGGTTCATCCCTCGAAGAAAGGATGGCCGCTAATGGTGGCATACCAGAGGAGACAGCCATTCAACAGGCAATGATAGTTCAGAAAACATTTGGTGAAACAGAAGAAAAAGCTCGTCAACGCAATGCAATAAATAAAGATCACGATGATATATACGACGATGCTTTCTTTTTAAATGAACAGCTAAAAAAGAAAGAAAAATAATTATGGCAAATACAAATATTATTACAGCAGAGAATATTAAAAAAATTATAGAAGATAACGATTTTAATTCAGCTTCAGCCGAAACGTTTAGTACTTATGATTTTTCATATAAATATTTACTAGAAATATTTAAAGATCTAACTACAAAAGGTGATTTAAAACAATGGCTTATCGGTGGCAGTTCGATAATCTACAGTTGGATGCCAACTATACTACATTTTAGTAAAGATAGTGATAAAAATGAAAAAAAAGTAAATACTCATTTAGAAAAGTGTATAGAAGCATTAAAGTTTATTAAAAAGGAAATCGCTGGTGATTTTGTAAAATTACTCAATAATCCCGAGTTTTATACTAAAGATAAAGAATGTCATATAAATACATTAACATCTTTTATTAATAATTCTATTGTAGGTACTTCAAAGTTTTTACATTTTAGTTTCCCTGACAAATTTCCTATCTGGGACTCTCGAGTTGAAAGAGCTACCAGGTTTATTAAAAAGGACGGGAAACCCGAACTTATCAAAGATGTAAAAAAGAATGATTACCAAACTAAAAAAGTTGATAATTATATTGCCTATTGCAAAGCGGTTTATGATGTTAGAAAAGATACTAATTTTTTAAATGATCTAGATATAAAATTGGGTAAGACAAAAAAGTTTAAACCTATCAGAAAAATAGAGAATGCTCTTTTTATAATTGGAGGGAAAAAATAAAATGTATTACACCTATTATTTTCAAGGTATGGTATTTGAAGAAGAAGAGATTGAAAAAGATCCTAAAAAAGCATTTCTTTCATACTCTAAAAAATTCAAAAATATTGATTATTTAAATGATTTTCATAAAGAGTATGTGGATGAATCTCTATCAGAATTAAATGAACGGTTACATTTTGAAATTATTGATGGTGAAGCTGAAGCATATGATGATGAAACTGGTGAAGAAATTTATAAATCAATATTCAGGATGGAACTTAAGGATGAAGGATACGGGAAGAAAAACTATGTTTCTTATGAAAAATATAGTCCAATGCTTCTACTTTTTGATTGGTTGCAAAATGTTATACCAGCCAATCGTTATTTAAATAATTGGGGAGGTACAGCTCATATTTATAGTGATCAAGATTGGAGTTCTTTTGAATCTTTTATGATTAATAGTGATGGTGTGTTAAAAGAGTCAATGTTAACAACTAATTCAGCTTACGATAAGGAAATAAAACCTGGTAAAAATGTGGAGTTTCTTTACCCAGATGTAAAAGGAGAAATAAAATGAAGAAGAATACCACTGACCAAGATATAGAAAAAGCTAAGGCTGAACCTAAAGCAGCTAACTACCGCATGACGAGAGAAGAAGCAGATGAGTTTTTCAGATCAATTGGTCAGTCCCTCGAAGATAAAATAACAAAAGGATTTACGGAGGAAGGTGCTATTAACCAAGCCTCAAGGGTAAAACAACAAATGAGTGAAACTCCTGAACAATCTCATCAACGCGATTCAATAAATAAAGATCACGATGATATATACGACGATGCTTTCTTTTTAAATGAATCACTAAAAAAGTCGGAAAAATAATTATGGCAAATAATCAAAAAAAAGTTTTGGATCAAGAATCCATTGGGTATGTTTTATTGAATACCATATTTCGAGATGTAAGTGCAGTATTAATTAAAGAAGATGGTACAGAAGAAAAATTTCTTAATGAAATGGGGGTAAAAAATAAAGTTGGATTACTAGCAAGTAATATTAATAAAGAAATAATTGAAAAACACGGTTTAGATGTAACTCATCTACTTAAAGAACTTACTATCGAGTACTACTTTGAGAATGATCAATTATTTCTAAAATATCAGTTTGTAAATCTTTGGAATAATTTTCGTATTGATGAAACAGGAAGAACAACTGAAATAGGTAAACTTCTTTCTCCTACACTTCATGAAGAAGTCGAAGATTCTATTGCGCATATAAAAACAAATTTTAATGAAGAAATGAAGGGACTGTTATTGGAGAAAGTTTTAGATCTTTTGTATGATGAACATCCTGAATTTGGAAAAACATTAAAACTCTCGAGTGCTAAATATTTCAAATATTTAATAGATGAATGTGGGTTTGATATCCAATCATATTTAACTCAGATTGATGGTTTGATTGCCTGGGATGTTAAACTCGAATCATCTGCAGCAGAATACATTAATGAGTTCAGAGATGCTAAAAATATAAAAGATCAGCAACCAAGCAAAAAAAGTAAAACCAAATATCATCTGTTAGAGAAATATAACCTTTCGTCTAAAGAAGCTGTAACAGTATATCTATTAGATAGGATGATTATGGCTGATGGAAATAAAGATCAAAGAGAATCAATTGCGTTTGTCAAAATCACTTTGGGTAAACCCGAACTGATTCCATTCATAATGAATGTATCAGATGCGTTTGATAATGCGAGTGAAAATGATGATTTAGATAAGTTAGTCGATGTTTCCATTAAATATGTTGCAAATGAAATGAGCAGTAATGAAATAAAAGATTTATTAGCCTATCTTGCTAAAATAATTGTTGCTGATGAAGTATTTGATGCATCTGAAAATAAGCTCCTGAGAAAATGCTGTGAAGCTTGGGACGGTGCACTGGGATGGGACGCATATGCAACCTTGGTGTCATTTATTAAGGTAAAATATGGAATAACCATTGATGATTTAGACACTTCAGAAGATGATAGTAAATTTGAAAAACAAAACCCCAAAAAATCAATTCAAGATTCAAAGAAAACACCCGCTTGGAAAAAAATAAAAGCTGCTATGGAGTTTTTTGGTACGGATTATGTTGCCACCAACAAAGAGATTATGGATTATTGCAATGAACATTATGGAGAAGTAAAGGATTCAACCTTTAGGACTTATATCATAAGTTGCACTGTTAATCATGATACGCGGGTACACTACAGTCCTAATAAAAAACCTAGAACTGAACTTCTTGATAATGATGTTTTATTTCAGGTCAAAAAAGGTAAAGTTTGTCTTTATGATCCTGAAAAACATGGTGATTGGCATATTAAGCTAGGTGATGATGGTAAACTACATCCTGTAAAATCCTAATCGAATATAGGTTTATTATGAATCAATCAGATAAAGAACGAATAAATCAATGGGAAGAACTTGGTTGGGATTCAAAAGAAGAATACGATCAACATTTACTCAAATCAGGTGAGATTGCCAAGAATGATACTCCTCAAATGGCAAAAGAAAGAATTTTATCTAATTTTGAAATCCAATTGAAAAAAGAAGAAGAAAAACTAAAACATCACCTAGATCAGTCACTCACCGATGATAAAATAGGAGATACAAAAGATTATGTTGAAGGGTTAAAAAAAATTGCTGGAAAAAATTCAAAAGAAAATGAAGAATAATTTTAAATATTTCTGCTAGGTGATGATGGTAAACTACATCCTATAAAATCCTAATCGAAAATAGGTTTATTATAAATCTATCAGATAAAAAAACTAAATAAATAACTTCAGGCGAAAGAAATTAATAATTTGTATTAAAACGACATCATCTGACTTATTCCCCCTATAAATTGGTTGTAGAAAATGGAGTTAAATATGTCAAATGCAATCAAACCACACACACTTTTACTAAAACTTGGGCAGTATTTTTATAATCCTGAAGATAATCAAGAAATATCCAAAATTGATATTCACACGCCTTCTATCATACGGCTGTCAAAGAAAGTATCGTCTCTTTCTATTTTAAAGCCATTCAAATTTAATCATATTGATACCTTGCTCATTTCTTGCGCTTGGTTTGAGACAATCAAAGACGGTATGAGATGTATTGATCCGTTGGATTTACTGGCACGCATTTATAAGAATCGTTCCGATAGTGTTGACCATCTTGATAAATTGGTATCATTGGTAGAACGGAACATTTTTTATTCCCAAAAGAAACGTATTCGCGGAACCGATATATCTTCCTTTATTTCATCATCGGAAAAAGAGAAACTGGTCAGTGTGTTGAAATCTACGCTTCTTGAGTACGACTTATCGTTTCACCGCAGTTTCATTAAGCTATTAATGGAGGAAGAAGAAAATATCCGTGGTGAATTCAATAAACCTTACAAGGATAATAAAGAGTATTTATCCGATTGGTTTCAATATATAGAAAACCTGGACGACTGCCGGTTTAACGATTATCAAAACAACATGCTGAATAGTGAACTGGGTGAATCGGAAGCAAATGATTTACTTAAAGCAATAGAATGGCGTGATCGTATTTTATCCCGAACAGCAGTAACAGAACAGGCCTTCCCGTTACAGGATATCATTGAAGAATATCAATTGGATGAAACGGAAGCGACCATCCTGATTTATTTAGTAAAGGAAGATATGGACGACAACCGAGCAGACAGCGACGATGTACTGCAGCTCATTAGTCGCAATCAGCATGAGAAGTACCAAAATAGAGCTTACATTTCTGATGATTCCAAACTAGTTAAGAACGGACTCATAGAGACATCGGAATTCTCCTTTTTCAAGAGCAAAGGAACAGACTTGCGTATTGCACCGGATATTGTTAGACACATCATCCTGAAATCCCCGGCAACCGATGAAGACCGGCTGAAGCAAATTTTAAAGGGTGATAATCTGTTTACCATCCTTGCACCCAAACAATCCTTTGACGAACTCATTCTCCCCAAGGAAATGAAAGAGACCATTCGTTATGGATTGGGCCAATATGAGCAAAATGTAGATTCGGTTTTATCGGAATGGGGATTATACGATACGAGCATGGAAGTAATCGGTAGAGCTAAAAGACAAATGGAACCGGGCATGCTCATGCTGTTTGCAGGCCCACCCGGGACAGGCAAAACGTTCGCCGCCGGAGCCATCGCTAAAGCATTGGGGAAGAATCTACTTATTACAGATGTAAGCAAGGTGCAATCTATGTGGGTGGGGCAAAGCGAAAAGAATGTACGAAGAATTTTTACCGTGTTTGAACGAATTGTGAGACGAACAGAAAATCCACCAGTTTTACTACTCAACGAAGCAGATCAGTTTCTTTCACGACGGCTAAAAGATACAGGTTCATCCGTGGACGTTATGTTTAATTCCATGCAAAACCTGTTTTTGGAGGCGTTTGAAAAACTCCGTGGTGTGCTTATTGCTACCACGAATATGAAAGAAAATCTGGATATAGCCTTCAGTCGGCGTTTTCATTTGAAACTGGATTTCCCTGTCCCTGTAGAAATGGAACGGATGGCTTTATGGAATCTTCATTTACCCAAAACCATCCCGGGTGTGGATGAATTGGATCTTCATTTCCTATCTAAACAGTACAAACTCACCGGTGGGCAGATTACCATCATTGTCAAAAATGCTGCTACTGAAGCAGCATCTCGGAAAGGGAAAAACAAAATCCTGAAATTGGGTGACTTAATGAAATATTGTGATATTGAAGTGGCATCCACATTTGATGGGAATACAATGAGATTTGGCTTTGAAGCTTGAAGGGAAATTATATGAATTTATTAGATAGATTAAAAGCGGAACTAAATAAAATATCCCATAATGAAGTTGCTGTAAATATGGGCTACAAAGCTGTAAAAAAAGGAGAAAAAACCATCTATACCTTTTTACAATCAAAGAGTATTTCATATTGGTTAAGCAGTGGTCATTTTGATTTGAAATATACAGCGGAACAATTTTTTGTAAAATTATGCGCTCTATTAAATATTGAACCAAATATAGTAAAATATGAAATAGAATTTTATGAGAAAACGGTTATGGAATATCAAAAATTGGAAACTGTTTATATTTTCGTCAATACCAATTTTAAGAGAGAATCCCAACCCATTTTTGCATTAGCGATGATGGAGTTCTTGCGCCTGATTCTCCCTGAAAAAGAATCGCTTATTTTTAAATCGGACCAAGACGTAATGGGAATCATTTCCGATTTTGTAAAATCACATTTTATAGAAAATAAGGGCGAACTGAAAATGTGGGGAAAAATAGACAATTACAATTACCATCATAGCGATGGTAAAGCTTACACTTTTGATAAACACGGTAATTTGGTAAAAGATGCCCCCGAAGTTTTTGAAGATTATGCAACAATATGTCTTTGAAATTTGCATAAAGGAAAACAAGAGAACATGACGAAACGAATTGAAGCCTATTGGATTTCACCCATCGGTGAGATTTACCCGGTTGAAAAGAGCCATATTCAAACTGTTGCAGAAAACCCAAAAAGATATGGCACTACACTTGGAAAAATTAAACGAGAATTTGAAAAGTATGACGAAGTATTTCCATTTCAGGAACATAAAGCAAGACGAAATATCTTAACAATCATTATTAAAAACGGCTGGATTCGGATGCGCCTAAACTTGAGATCCGCAGCATGGACAGCAGAAACTTGGGAATGGAATGAAAGAGAAAAAAATGCATTACAAATTTGGCAAAACAAAGTTAAGGGGTCTGGTGAAAATGGTTTTATAAAGAATCATTATTCCATAAAATAAATTGGGAATTCGTTGAAACATTAAATATTATATAACGACATATAATGACTTATTACCTGTTTAACTTCCTATAGAAATAGGAGAGAAAATGAAACAAGATTCCATCAATAGTGAACCCATACCTTCAGTTCTGAAGCATATTATGAAGAAATACCCCACTATTTCCAAAGTAGAAGCCAGTAATAAAGCATTGGCTATGGAAAGACGCTATGCAGAAGCCAATAAAGGACGTGACGATAAGAGAAATATTGAATGCCAGAAACAATGGGACAGAGCTTTACAAAAAGAGAATGACCATTGGGCTTTGGAAGTGCTTTCTGGCGATGCGTTAGGTGAATATTTCAATGTAATAAAGGACTGAATGTGGAAAATAAATTTCATATTAATCATCCTGAAGATATCGGTATTCAGAAACAAAAGGTTTCTGCTGAAGACATTCGAGCAGCCAAAGCCAAAATAGAAAAAAAGAAACGAAAACCCAGTAGTCACTGTCTATTCTGTAAAAAGAGTGTTGATGAGATAGGCGGTAAGCGGGTTGTGGCTCAAAAAACGTTGGGAACTTATATATCTAAAACCTATCGAGGCGGCGGTGATCCTGACTTTCCCGATTTAAGTATAAAAATAGATGATGCCAATTATATTGTACTTTGTGGGAAAAAGGGAATCTGGACTGATGAATTAATCGATAAAGTAAAAGAGATTTATCTCAATATCGAGTGTCCCTGGTTCTGCCAAAAATGCGCCGGAAAAACCTGTCATATTTGTGGAGAAATATTGAATAATCCTATTGGTTCAGATGTGATCTATGATGATGGATGTGTTTTACATGTTGCCGCTTTGGGATATAACCTGGGGTGCATGAATGATGCCTGTGAGAATTACAAAAAGTGGGGTGAATAGATGAAACATATTTGGACATTGATATTAAGCGTATGCATATTCGCTGCAAATGGTTGTGATGCAATAGACCCAAATAATCAAAGCGAATCTGAAAATAAAATTATAATGACCATTGAACCCAGTCTGGATGTGGATGAGAATGGTTACTATCATTTAATGATTGATAGAAATAACTGGCAAACCATTCATAGAGTCAGTGGCCACTTGAATTATGAGAATGGATCGTCAGCAGAATTGATTAAAGTGTATTGGTCATCCAATTTTTATTGGTATTTGGGTGATACGCTAGGTTATATAGTGCACGAAGGGCTAACTGATGATCTCATTTACGTTAGTTATGATACAACATATATTACCGGCTTTAGCGGTATGGAAGTACCTACGTCTAATCAGGCTAGTTACAGTAATGCTGAAGGTGAAGTGAATAACATGATTGCACCTGTACGTTCTATGATTGGAGATACAATGACACTTTTTTGGAGATTTTCCGGTAATGATTATCTATACAACGAAGGGTCTATCGGAATTGTTTTGGAATAAATTCTTTTTTGGGCTCAATACAAAATATAGAGGAATTCAGGTATATCAATTATTGAATACGATAATAACCACGAGAATAAAGATGTGACAAAGGGTAGGGTTTGATTATTGGCTAAGATGACATTATTAAAAGAACTTTGGAATTATTTTGTAAAAGATTAAATTGGTACAATAATAATATCCACTATAAGCAATGGAGTTAATATGTCAGATCAATTATTGGAATATGGTGAAAAGGTAAATGCCAATCATTTAAAAAGAATCCTGGACCATATATTTTTAAGAAATGATGCAATTGCCGACTGAAGAAGGCCCAGGCATTCTCCTGCTTGATGATATGGCATTACGGGAAGCTTTGAGACGGTTTACAGAATTTTGGGAGATTGATTGGAATGAGTCAAACTTTCTTGATTGCAATGGTGAAGAATGGAATATATAAAAGATATACAGTTTTACTAAATACTTTTATTTTCAAGAACATGAGGATATAATATGCTTAAAGGGAAATAAAATGGCTATGGAAATGAATAAAATTAAATTGCAAAGTTCAGCAGTAAAAGTTGAAGATAACTATCTTTTTATCAATAATAAAAAATATGATTATGAAGAATTTTATGTTGTTGATAATAATAAAGAAGCCGATCGTATAATATCAAGTTCCTCAATGTGGCGGTTTATATTTATTATAGACCAAAAAGTACTGCTCATTAGTAGTGACCTAGATGATTTTGAGGAGCAATTAAACTTATCTGAAGAAAATTTTCTTACTATGATTCAGGAAATTTCCACATATGCTGAAGAGGATTTTCAGGTTGCAACTGTACGCTGGACACAAGCAGGTCAGGGTTTGTATTACATTAAAAAAATAAAAAAAGATTATCAGTCCCTTGAAATTCATCGGGATGAATGGTGTTCTGCCCAGCATTTTATAGATTTGGCAAAAGAATATGAATATGATATGGATGATGATAGTTTTTATGACTATGATGAAGAAAGTGGAAAAAGTAAAGAAGATGAATTAAATGATGAAATATATAATCAGCTATGTTCTGATGCCACACTATTAGCACCGGAGTGGTTTTAAATAATAGAATAAAAATTAATAAGGAGATAACATGTCAGAAGACTTACTGGAATATGGTGAAAAGGTAAATGCCAGTCATTTAAAAAGAACCCTAAAGCATATATTTTTAAGAAATGATGCAATTGCCGAATCAGGCACCCATGGTACTCCCATTTGTATATGGGGAACCCATGGATTGGGAAAAACCCATATTGTAACAGATTTTGCCCGTGAGAGAAATTGGAAGTTTGCTTACTGTGCACCCGCTCAGTTTGAAGAAATGGGTGACCTTCACGGTATGCCGGTAACGATGGATCCAGACCCCAATGTAGTAGGAGATGAGCGAACAGTTTATCTTCCCCCGGACTGGGTGCCGACTGAAGAAGGTCCGGGCATTCTCCTGCTTGATGATATTAACCGGGCAGACGACCGTATTCTACGGGGCTGTATGCAGCTGCTGCAGAATTTTGAGCTGTTTTCATGGCATCTGCCGAAGAAATGGCAGATCGTAGCCACGGCCAATCCGGAAGGTGGAGATTACTCTGTAACACCAATGGACGATGCCATGCTCACCAGAATGCTTCATGCCACATTAAAGTTCGACCCGAAAATCTGGGCCGAATGGGCAACAGGTGCCGGCGTTGATCCACGTGGTATTGCCTTTGTTCTCACCTATCCGGAAGTAGTCACCGGAAAACGCACCACACCTCGGAGCCTGACACAGTTCTTCGGACAAATAAGCAGTATTACAGACCTGAAAGCGGAAATGGAGCTGGTAAATGCTCTGGCCCTCAGCGCGTTGGATGAAATTACCACATCCACCTTCATCAGTTTTGTAAATGATGATCTGAAACAGCTTGTAAATCCTGAAGATATTCTGAATGCGAAGAAATTCAAGACTGTAGAAAAACAGATCCAAGAGTTAGCCATAGGAGATGACGGCGGAAAGCGGGTAGATCGTCTCGCAACTATGTGTACCCGTTTATTTTTAATGCTGACGAGTTCCGGGTATAAACCTCAGAAAGGTCAGGGTGAAAATCTGGTTCTTTTTCTGCTCATGGAAGAAATACCCAATGATTTGCGAATGAGCCTGTTTATGGACCTGTCCAAACACAGTTCCAATGAGGTAAAGAAAATGCTCAGGGATAAGAGACTGGCGGGTAAATTGCTCAAGGGAATGTAAAAAGCGCTGAACTGAAAGAGAAATAAAATGGCAGAAGAAAAATCACTCCTAAAATGGAAGTTTGAAACTGGGGATGATGTTACTTCATCCCCAGCGATATCAGAAGGCATAGTCTATTTTGGCAGTAAGGACAACCATCTCTATGCGGTAGATATAAAGACCGGTGAAGAAAAATGGAAGTTTAAAACTGGAGATGAAGTTTGGTCTTCCCCAGCATTATCAGAAGGTGTGGTATATTTTGGCAGTTATGACAACCATCTCTATGCGGTAGATGTAAAGACCGGTCAAGAGAAATGGAAGTTTAAGGCTGAAGATAGTGCGTATTCTCCAGCGGTATCAGAGGGCGTAGTTTATTTTGGAAGTTGGGATAACCATCTCTATGCGGTAGATATGAAGACCGGTGAAGAGAAATGGAAGTTTGGAACTGGAGGTGGTGTTACTAAATCTCCAGCAGTTTCAGACGGCGTGGTCTATTTTGGCAGTTGTGACAACCATTTCTATGCATTAGAAAGTAAAACAGGTGAGAAAAAATGGAAGTTTAAGGCTGAAGATTTTGCGTATTCTCTAGCAGTATCAGATGGCGTAGTCTATGTTGGAAGTTATGACAAACATCTCTATGCTGTAGATGCTAAAACAGGTGAAGAGAAATGGAAGTTTAAGACTGGACATAATGCGTATTCTCCAGCAGTTTTAGACGGGGTAGTCTATGTTGGAAGTTGGGATAAACATCTCTATGCGGTAGATGCTAAAACAGGTGAAGAGAAATGGAAGTTTGAAACTGGAGATGGTGTTGTTTCATCTCCAGCAGTATCAGACGGCGTGGTCTATTTTGGAAGTTATGACGGCCATCTATATGCCATAGATTCAAAAAGTGGTGAAGAACTATGGAAGTTTAAGACTAGAGCTGAGGTTGCTTCATCCCCAGCATTATCAGATGGAGTGGTCTATTTTGGCAGTAGGGATCTCTATGCGGTAGATATTGAAACAGCATCATCTTCAGGAAAAGAAGAACTTAATAGACAGGAAGAAGCAGATAAACATGGGATTACAGAAGAAGATATAAGAACTAAATATATCTGTGGTGAAATAACATTAGAAGAAGCCATTGAATTACAGAACCAGAATCAGAAAAGAAAAGAAGAATTAAATAAACTTAAAGAAGAAGCATATAAACATGGAATAACAGTGGAAGATATAAGAACTAAATATATCTCTGGTGATATAACATTAGAAGAAGCCATTGAATTACAAAAAGAAGAAGAAGAACTTGAGCAGAAAAGAAAAGAAGAAGAACAGAGGATTGAAAAACAGAAAGCTAAAGAAGTAAAAAAGCTAACACAAAACGAGGTGAGAGATAAACTGAAAACCGAGTCAATAGGTTCAGAGTTTATTACTGCAATATCAAAACGCACTGACCTGGATGATATAAACCGTGAAATAGTTGATTTAAAATTAAGACTAGCCAAGTTAAGACGTGATAATGAAGGCTCAGATAATTACAAATGGCTGCAGGATGCATTATTGTCTATTACGGATTGGGGAAAGGATATTTTTGAAGCTCTCTATAAAGATGAAGATGTTCATATACGTAATGCATTAGCGATGAATCCTTCATTGCCCGAATCAATATTAATAGAATTATCTAATGATTCAGATAAAAGGGTTAAACTATCAGTTCTATCCAATTCTTCCTGTCCTAAAGATTTATTAATAAAAGGAAGTGAAGATACTGAAAATTATGCTTCCAGCCGGGTTAGATGGGCAGTAGCACTTAATAAGAGTGCTCCAAAAAGTATTATTGATAAATTATTAAAAGATGAATACCGCTGGGTTCGTGAAGCTGCGTCTTCACATAAATGGGTAAAAGATACTAAAATCTCCGATCTTGTTAAAAGCGGTGATAGATATACATTGAAAGGCTTATTAGAGAACCCGAATAGTAAGGATGGAATTAAGGCTGAAATAACAAAGAAGCTGGAGGATGAAAATAAATATCCTGTTGAAACAGATACTTATATAATTGAGAATGGTGGATGCGGCGAGTATACGGGTGGTTCGATGACTGTTGAAGAGATGGCAGATGCAATCGTAGAGAGTGATGGATCTAGTTTACCTGGAGAGTATTACCAATATGTAGATATTTATCACTGCTTTGGTGATTATGATCTTAATGAAAATATTCTTATGCCAGATGGTACATACGAATCATTAAATCTTACACTAGAAACTGATATTACCGATTGCGGTGCAGATTTTGTTATGAATGCAAGTACAAGTGAAAGTGGTGAAGTTGGTAATTATGAAATAGAATTAGAGGATTTGTTTGATCCAACGAAGTTAACAGTCAGCGAAGAATACGGTCTTGTTGAAGGATATGAATATGATGGTGACTATTTTGAAGGTGAGAGTGAAGGTGAAAGTACCCCAGGTGATGGATATAGCCTTCCATCTTTAGATATTCAGGTTAAAGTAGGTGATGATAATTATGAAACCTTTTATATAGAAGATGAAATCTCTGAAATGGAAGAAAACGATGTTGATATATCAGATGCGAAAGCTGTATTAAAATATCTTAAAGATACATATGGTCTCTAACCTAACTCAGAAGATGATAAAGTAAAGCTATGGAAGATTGGAAAAGATCAAAAAGTCAATGAAATGACCAAAACTGAACTGAAGAAAACAATAACAAATTTAAACAAACTTCTCAGGGCCGGTGAATACAGCACCGCACTTGAATTAGCTGTCAGCCTGGATGAACCAGCAGTAATGGAATCTGTGTCGGAATCCATTTTTGCTGCTTTTAAGAAGATCCTGAAAAAGAGAGATTATGCTGTAGCTGACCAGCTGATTGATGGAATCTATATGCTAGGAGCGCCTAGTGTATTTGAAAAACTTTTAAATGGTTGTGCTATTGATGCAGAAGGAAAATTAGTGAGAAATGCTTTATTCAGTGGGAGTGCACCTCAACTGGCCTTCAATGATTATGTTCTATTAAACTTGATTGGCCATGCACCTGAAAATTGCATAATTGGCAATAGCATTAAGCGTAAGAATATCATTGAATTAAAGAGGTATGGAGGTGACTATCGAAGCTCGTCAGGGTCAGAATCAAAAATGGCATGTTTCCCAATCGGCATATGTAAGTGTAATAACTTAAAAAAATTAGATTTTAGTTGGAATGATATTTCTGAATTACCGCCTGAAATTGGAGAACTCAATAATTTGGAATCACTCGATGTGGGGTACAATGGGAGTTGGTCAAAAGGACTTATAATACCAAAAGAGATAGGAAATCTAAAGAAGCTAAAATCCCTTGATCTGCACAGTTGTGATATAGATGCTTTACCGGTTGAGGTTTGTAAACTGCCTAAGCTGGAAACACTTGATGTCAGTGGTAATAAACTTAATAGTTTTTCTACTGAATTATGGAATCATCCTTTAATATTTAAACAAGGTAGTTTGGACTTTGATGATAACCCTGTTTGGAAGTCAATTGATTCAATTGATCTATGCCTCAATGATGTAGAAAATCTGAATAATACGCATGTTATCACAATGCTTTATAACGCAGATTATGGATATTCTTCAGACAGACAAACGGCATACATTAAACATAGGTTAAGGCCTTTAATGTCAAGGAAAGAAACGCAGGAAGTTACATCTATTAACCTTGCTGGTTATTCAAGCTATTCTGGATCATTGATATTGAAAGTAATCCCTCAATTCTTGCAGGCTTACAATAATCTACTCACTCTTGAACTCAGACATAATGAAATAACTGTTTTATCCCCGGAACTGGGTAAATTAAATAAGCTGGAAGAACTTGATCTGCGAAACAATAAACTGTCTGAGCTGTCATCTTTAATTGGTAAGCTTAAGAATCTGACCACCCTGCAGCTAGATGGCAATAACCTATCCGCTCTTCCAGCTGAACTAGGACAGCTGACTAAACTAACAGCTTTAGGTATTACTGGAAATGATATCCAATCATTACCGGCAGAGATGAGAAATTTATCAGGGATGCAAAACCTGATATGGGAATCAACAACAGATTCCACAAAAGATATTTCCGCATCTTTTGAAGTATTATCTCAAATCTCAGGCCTTGAAACATTACACCTTATACTTAGCAAGGCAGTCCATTTACCCCCTGAAATTGGAACACTTCAAAATATTAATGAACTGGTGCTGGAATGTTCCAGCCTGCAGTCACTGCCAGATGAATTTGGGAACATTGCAAACCTTGAAAAATTGGAACTGCGCTCGTGTAATAACCTTACTGATGTGAATGCACTAACACAATTGTCAAAACTCAGTATGCTGCAAATGGAGACTAGTAAAAAGGTAAAGCCATATCCGCGTCCTATGAATATGGAAACGCGCGGTGAGGTAGATGATTATTTTAGAAGACTGCTTAAGGCATCAGGCAAAGAATTACCCGATATACTGAAGAAAAAAGAATCAGGCGGAGATCGCGCGACAGCAGCCAAATTGAAAAAATTTCTTAAACAACGGGATTATGATGCAATTGATCAGGGAATAGAATTAGCCCGGAGTCTTTCTGATCCATTAGTCTATGAATCTTTGTTAGAAGGATGCAAAATAGATGATGAAGGGTATTTGATCAGAAATAAAGCTTTTTCAGGGTCTGGTCCTGCTCAGCCTTACCTGGATTATGCGCTCTGGAATTTGATTGGGCATGCACCAGAGAAGACACAAATGGATAATAGCCTGAAACGTACCAACATTACAGTATTGCAATTATCCAATGATGTAACTAATGGAGGTAATATTCCGGACTGGGTGTATGAATGCAGTAATCTTGAAGTACTCAATTGGAAATGGACATTAAATGGAATCAGCTCTGATTTAAGTCAACTAACCAAACTTAAAGAATTACGAATTGTAAATGCGGGACTTACATCGCTTTTTGATTTCCCTAAACTTTGCTCACTATCTCTATTGGATCTTAGTTTTAATAATCTAACAGGAATACCTAATATAATATATAATCTAGAAGGTTTAACCACACTCAACTTAGAATCTAATCCCATTACTGAGATATCACCCAATATTAAAAATTTAATTAATTTGCAATATTTAAATATTAAGGGAGAAATAAAAGAATTCCCCGATGAGCTATTTAAATTAAAAAAGTTGAATTCATTGCCTTTAGAATGTCCATTATTCTATTCTACTAGCTACAATTACAGTACGCAATCGTGGACTTTAGATTTAAGCGACCCTAAAGTGATAAATGATATTTATACAAAAATTGAAAATTTTATTGATAGATTGATATTATCTAAAAATAATGATTTAATGGTATCCTTATTGAATTCAGCCTTTTGTTTAAATTACAATTCAGCAAACAAAATAACCCTAGATTCGTCATTAAAAGAAACGGATACCATTGATCCATGTTCAATTTTTCAAAATACTAAATTTTATCAAGTATTTTCTTTGCAATTACTTGCAAAATTACCAGATGAAGTTGTGCAAAAAACTATTATTTCATGTGACAAAATACAAAAAATATATTTACCAAAAGGGTTTGATGTATTTCCGGAATGGATATCAAAATTTAAGAATGCAACTGAAATAGATATTTCTGATACTAATATTAATAGTTTTCCTAAATATTTTGTGAATTTTAAGAATTTATCAAAATTAAAATTTCGCATAACTGATTACGAATCTGCTGATAGATGGATAAAAGAAATTAAATCTATAGGTAACAAAAAGATTTTTGAAAGTATGTTGCATGGAATTGAAATTGATCCAGGAGAATTTGATGAGATAAACGATTTAAAAAAATCAGGTTATCTATCAAAAGGAGAAGGACTGCTTTTAGATAGAGTGAAAGATATAAATTATCCTTATGATATTTATTTTTTTTGGAATCTCATAGGGGTGATTCCTGAGAAAATTGAAGTACATAGTAGTTTATTAGCTAAAAATATAACAAAAATTAATTTAAGTTATGTATTAGGTCATGAAGATGATGGAAAACCAATATCAAAGTTTCCTGAAAATATTTATAATTTTTCAAATCTTGATGAACTGATTGTAAACAGGACTAATATTGAATTATTACCAGATGGAATTAGTTCTTTGGAAAAACTGAAAAAATTGGAAATCCAAGAAAATTCTTTAAAAAATTTTCCGACTGAAATTTCTAATATTCAAGCATTAGAAGTTCTTAATATAAGTTTTAGTTACAACCTTGAACAGACACCTATTTTTAATGTTATAAAATCTTTAAAATTTCTTGGAACACTTAAAAACACTGGTAATAAAATTGATTCATTGAATAAATCTTTCTCATCACTAAAATCATTAAAGAGACTTGATTTAAGTTGTAATGATTTTAGAGAAATTCCCCAACAATTATATTCAATGAAAAACTTAGAAATTATCAATTTTAGCAATAATAATATTAAACGTGTATCAAATGATTTGCTCTCCTTAAAAAAATTAAAGTCATTAAATCTAACATTTAATAAGAAAAATATTAACGTACCTGATGAGTTATTAAAAGCAGAAGGTATGGATTTCAATTTCAGTGCTTCGATTGAGAAGCCTCAAGGGAAAAAGAAATTAGACCCGAAGGCACTACGGACAGTACTGAAAGATATTAAAGATCTTATAAAATCCCGATCCTATCATTCAATTGATGAAGGAATTGCATTAGCCAGATCGTATGATTCTCCTATCCTTTATGAAAAAATATTAAATGGATGTTCCCATGATTCAAGCAGTTATGATGCTTGGGTAAGGAATTCTCTATTTACAGGTTCAAATCCAGCCCAGCCGTATCTGGACTATGCTTTATATAATTTTTTTGGATATGCACCCGATAATGCAACAATCGATTCAAGTTTAAAGAGAAAGAATATTACAAGTTTAGCTATCTCTAGTTGGAATAGATGGTGTGGCAAAGGTAAAGATAGTTCAATTGAACTATCAAGATTTCCTAAAGGAATATGTCAATTAACAAATTTAAAAAACTTAACTGTTTCAGGAGATCTTGGTGGGTATCATTCAGACTATGAACCTCTTCCTATTGAAATTGCTAATCTGAAAAAATTAGAATATTTAAAACTTAAAGGGAATAACTATTCAAACCTTCCTCCAGAAATTGGTCTGTTACCAAAGTTAAAACACCTTGATGTAAGTGGTAATGCTAATTTGATAATTCCGGATACAATTAAACAATTAACGTCTTTAAAAATATTAATGTATTCCGGGCCGGATACTGTAAAGAAAAAAATACAATATTTACTGCCAGGAGTGAAAATTAATCCAGATAATTAGAATTACGTTAGTAATCAGAAAATATGGAAAATTGAACTTATGAAAAACATCCACGATGAAGTCTCCCGCTGTATCATCCAGATGCTCCTGAAGGAGCCTTTCTTTGCACATCTTTTAAGTGGCATAGTCCGCAATATCAGCAAAGAGATTCCTACAGCCGCAGTGGGCCTGCGGGGAAGCAATATCAACCTGTTTGTGAATGAGAATTTTTTCCTGAAGGAGCTTACCACCGCATCCAGCCGGGTAGCGGTCATCAAGCACGAAACACTGCACCTGATGTTTAAGCACATATTCCGCATGGATATCCATAAGCATGATCCACTGCTGTTCAACTATGCGGCGGATATTGTAGTGAACCAGTTTATCGGCAGTTGGGATCTGCCTGATTCAGCGGTAACACTTGCCACCTTCCCGGATCTTGACCTGGAAGCGGACCAGAGTGTTGATTGGTACTACAAGAAGCTTGCCGGTCTTGCAAATGAGATGCGCAAGAAGTCAAAAGGATTTAAATTTCAAAAAGGAGAGAGCGGCAGCGGGGAAGCGTCATCTCAAGCGCAAAAGGCAGCAGACAGTATAACAGATAAAACATCCTTGGATGATGCCATGTCAGCCGCAGAAAAATCTGTATCTGCTGCAGAGAAATGTGCAGAATCATCTATCCCCGGTAATAGTACAGATAGCTCCAATTTAGAGAATGCAAAGTCTGCCGCACAAGATGCCATAGACAAAACGCGTGAAAAGTTGGAAAATGCTAAGTCAGAGATGGATCCAAAAGACTATAAAGATGCCAAAAAGAAATTAGACGATTTAGAAAAGAAGGTAAATAAACTTCAAGCAAGCGGCCAGCCCCGTTCTCAGCCTTCATCAGATTGGAGTAATACATCGGCACCCCAAAGTGCCGGCAACTTAGAGAAGATGTATGGCACACCCAGCCACAGTGATCATAGTACCTGGGGTGTTCAAAAAGATGCCAGCGGACTGGAAAGTTCTGCCCAAGCCGGTTCGGCAGAATCTGCTTTAGACAGAATGATCGTCCAGGCTCGAGACCGTACACCTATTAAAGACCGCGGCACAATTCCCGGCCGGATTAATGATATGATTAACGCCATTATTGAAAAACGCAAACCCAAGGTGGACTGGAGACGGGCACTGCGCATATTTGCAACCAGCAGCCGCAGGACACGGGTGGTGCATACCATGAAACGGGTCAGCAAGCGCTATGGTACCAGGCCCGGCATAAAGATTAAGCGTTTCCAGAAGATGGCCGTGGCTATTGACACTTCCGGCTCAGTATCGGATGATCAGCTCAGTATATTCTTTTCAGAGATCCACGGCATGTGGCGAAATGGTGCTGAAGTGGAGATCATTGAGTGCGATGCAGCAGTACAGCGTCATTATGCTTACCATGGTAAAGTGCCGGAATTTGTGGCAGGAAGAGGCGGTACGGTATTTGACCCTGTATTTGAATTTCTGCGGAAAAACCGCCAGATGCAGTTTGACGGCTGCATTTACCTTACTGACGGCTATGCATCAGAACCTGAAATTCGTCCGCCATGCAAACTCATCTGGATTATTACACCCGATGGCGATGCCGGCGATCACTTGAAATATGGCAGGGTAATTAAACTGCCGGAATAAGAATTTGTATTGATTTATGAACAGCTACATCATATTCATCCCCTGGTACAGTTATAAGGCTGAAGCCGATCAGTTGGCAGACGGTCTTGATCCTGATCCTGACAGTCTATTTGGCCAGGTCAGGTCTTGTTTCACACATCTTGTTTTTGCTGGTGCATTAAATGCAAACAATGCTGACTGCGGCTTTGATGAAAACGGTTTATTCATCTACATAGAATCTGCTGATGTGTTTGATGATGACCAGAGTCAGGATGAAGGCAGTTCGCTGTATACTGCTTTCTGCAGGTTTACAGAAGGACTGTTCAAGGCTGCCGGGCATGAATACCTGGAAACGGGTACTGGCCTGGGCTCCTGTACACTGTATGACAGACAGACAAATACACAATGGGATTGGGATAACCTTGATGGGGATTTTGAATGGGTTAAAAAAGATCCCGATCCTGGATTTTTGGATATAATATTTGATAGATTTAATGACCTGACAAAATTATCCCTTACTTGATGTCAGTATAAATTCAAGAGCTCAGCAAGAGATAGTTGCTACCCATGACCAAAACTGAACTTAAAGGAAAATAAAAAGGAGAAATAAAATGGCTAGAAAGGACTTAGTAGGCACAAAATGGTTGTTAAGAGATTTTGATGCAAAAATAATAACTCCATTACAGAAAGGTGTATTCACCGAATGGGCAAAAAAGATGGCTATAAGTGAAAGTGAATTAGATGAATATATTATTGAAAAATTTGGTAAAACCCTTGATGAATTATCTGAAGAAGAAGCTGGGGCACTTATTCCACTCACAAATCGACAGAGTTTAAAAGACGCTAAATCCAAAATGGAACGTCTTGCAATTTTAAAAAATAATTATTTTTTTAGAAGGAATAAATCAATAAGTCCCGAAATAAAACTTGAGACACACATTGAATTATTGACGAATAACTATTTTAATACATATGGTATAGCTGATAATGGAGGTATTTTTAAAGGAGAAAAGCCAGAAGGAGGTCAGGATTCCAATTACACCTGGGAATTTGATGGAAACTCTATTATGATATCATTTAATGATGGAAATAAAATAAGGCAAGGTGTTTATAAAGGGAATTTTATCATTGGTTCATTTAAAGATAAACCAGATTGGCAGTATGAAAATGGTAGGGAAGGATATTGGACTGGGATATTAATTCATCAAAAACTGAAAAAAGAACCTATGACAACTGTTGAAGCAATTGAATATCTAAATACTACTCCAGTTTGGTTTTGTAAAATTATTGATAGGTATAATCTCAAGCATATTAATAAAGACGGCCTTGTTAGTAATGATGGGACATATTTTTCTAATACAATATTGGATAAGGAATTTTACTGGGAAGCAAAAAAACTGGGAGAAATAAAAGCTGAACAAATGGGTGTTGCTTTAGATGAAGTAGGACTTTCTGATATTTATTCTTAATTATTGGAGTATGAAGGCCTCTGGTAAAAAATATAGGGTAAATAGTTATGGATAAACTCATATTTAAAACAAGAATCACATTCAAGGATTTTTATAATGTACTAAGGGGGATAGATGGGTGTGAGTCTTCTCCTTATGAAGAAATGCTGAATTATTTTGAAGAGATTAGAGATCCAGAGTTCAAGGTTGTTAATTTTGACGGCACATCATATTCCCGGAGTGGGATTTTATTGAGTGAAGACAGGAAAACAATAGTATTCTTTAAACCGTCACCCAAGAATATCGATTTAGTTAAGACAGTAAAACATGGTTTAATAACAAATCTGGGAGTAAATGAAATTGCTATAGATGTCGTTGAAGATGAAGATACAGCATATAAAGATGATTCTATTTACGATTGTACCATAGGGTTAAACACTGGTTTTAAAATTATATTCAATAAATCCTATGTCCCAATTTCTGATTTATTTTCCAAATTTAAATTTAACAATTACGAATGGTACAAGGAATATGAAGATTCCGAAAATCTACTTGAACCTGACTCTTCAATCCCTGGATTTATAGATAATTATGGAGAAGTTGTTGAAATAACTGAGAAAAATGAAAATATCATCCTTTATATGAAGGAATTAGAACAATTAAGATTTTTAGAATTTAAATATTTGTTAAAACATAATAACCTTGTAGGGTTTGAATTTTTAGGTGGGAGTTTGGATTTAATTAATATGACTTTGTGGGAACTGGAAAATTTCACAACTTATGATGACAAAGAATCTTGGTCTATTTTTTGGAAAATGGAATCAGGCGATGAAATTCTAATGAAATCAAATGCTAATTATGAAGATTTAAGAGAGATGATAGAAAAGACAGGAACAAAAAGTTGGTAATTACCAAAAAGTCAATAAAATGACCAAAACTGAACTGAAAGAGAATATTACCAAGATCAACAAACTGCTTCGCAGTGATAATTACGAAGCGGGGATAGAGCTTATTAAAACGCTTGATGATCCGGAGATATCCAAAGGAACAGCAAGGACATTATCTACTATAATCAAGAAATTCCTGAAACAGCGGGATTATGAATCTATTGATATGGGTATTGAGCTGGCCCGCGGACTTGATGAACCGGCTGTGTTTGAAACATTGCTGGATGGATGTGCCATTTCTGGAAATGGAAAATTAGTCAGGAATGCAGCCTTTACCGGTTCGGGCCCCGCCCAGCCCTATCTGGATTATGCATTATGGAATCTTATTTTGCTTTCTCCAGGGTTTCCAAAAATAGATGAGAGCCTCAAACATTCGAATATTACTGTGCTGGATCTTAGTTGCCCCGGTTATAATCATCGATATTTCCAAAATGTAGAAATCCTGACTAATTGTAAAAATATCACCAGTCTGAATCTAAGGCTCTGTGGATCTCTCCAGAACGTGGATGGTCTGGCCAATTGCACCAAACTCACCAATCTGAATCTAAGATCCTGTGGATCTCTCCAAAACGTAGATGCTTTGTCCAAACTTACCAAACTCACAAGCCTGGATCTGGGTTCCTGCGGATCTCTCCAGAACGTGGATGGTCTGGCTAGTTGCACCAAACTCACCAGTCTGAATCTAAGATACTGTGGATCTCTCCAGAACGTAGATGGTTTGGCTAATTTTATGAATCTTACCAGCCTGGATCTGGGTTATTCCGATTTCACAACCATCCCTGGTGGATTAGATTTAATACCAAACTTGACTAATCTTAATCTTTATGAGTGTGGGTTGATTCAGAATTTGGATAATCTTAATAACTGTACAAAACTCACCACCCTGAATCTGAGTCGTTATACTTACTACTCTGATGATAAAAAAGATGTACTTCAGAATATAAATGGGCTGAAAAATCTCACATGCCTTACCAGTTTGGAATTGGCTAATCGAGATTCGCTCCAGACCGTAGATGCTTTAGAAAACCTTACCAACCTTACCAGTTTGGATTTGAGTTATTGTGATTCTCTACAGGATGTGGATGGACTAACTAATCTTATCAACCTTACCAGCCTGGATCTGAGTAATTGTGATTCACTGCAAGTACAATATATGACTAGTGAAATGACTACCCGTGAACAGGTATCCGCCTATCAGGATAAAATCCGTATTGTCATGGCTTTAAAGAAGAATGACATAAATACGCTATTGGACTATAAAGATGCTACTGTCCTGGATCTGAGAGGCTGTGATTCACTTCAGAATGTTGATGGTTTGGCGAATCTTCCCAATCTCACCAGCCTGGATCTGAGTAACTGCAGCACTTTAACAAATGCGGATGGTCTGGCTCATCTTGACAACCTCGTCAGTCTGGATATGAGCGGCTGTACATCACTTCAAAACGCAGCAGGCTTGGCGAATCTTACCAAACTTACCAGTTTGGATCTGAGTCAATGTGATTGTCTTCAAGTATTGCCAATCAAGAGTATAATGACAGCTGCAGAGGTAACTGAATACCAAAACAGGATGTGTGTCTTGAATGCAATTTTGGATGGGGATACAACGCGGTTCTCTGATTACACTGAGATCAGGACACTGGATCTCAGTGAACACCCATCTCTGCTGAATGCAGATGGTTTGGCTAATCTGCCAAATCTCACTAGCCTGGATCTGAGCGGGTGCACTGCACTTCAGAATGTAGATGGTCTTGCAGGCTGTGCAAAGATCACTACCCTGGGTCTGAGTAACTGCAGCACTTTAACAAATGCGGATGGTCTGGTGCATCTTGACAACCTCATCAGTCTGGATATGAGCAAGTGCGCAAGTATAAAACCTAAACCATCCCCTGTTTCCATGTCTTCACGCGGGCAAGTGTCGTCCTACCAGATAACAATAATGAAAAAGGCAGGAATAAAGATTCCCAAGTCTTATATCGATTCTTCGTCTGCTGCAAAAAAAGAATCTGCTGGGCATAAAGATATAAAATCAATGGTTGTGAAAATAAAGAAATTCCTGAAACAGCGTGATTATGATAATATTGACATGGGGATCACACTGGCCCGCAGTATGGCTGAACCGCAGATCTTTGAAGATTTACTGGTAGGTTGTAACATTGATAAAGATGGAAACCTGGTTAGAAATAAAACATTTACCGGTTCGGGCCCCGCCCAGCCCTACCTGGATTATGCCTTATGGAATCTGATAGGCTATGCTCCGGACGATGCCAGCCTTGATGAAAGTATACAAAAAACCAAAGTTATAAAAGTCTGTATAAACCCTACCAACTGGTATGACATTGATAGGCTGCCTCAAGGGCTCTGTGAAATGGTCAATTTAAATACACTGGATCTGAGAGGGAATCCTCTCACCGCCCTGCCCCCGGAGATAGGTCAATTAAAAAATTTAGAAATATTAAACTTACAGGGTAATAATATTGAAAAATTGCCCCCGGAGATAGGTCAATTAAAAAATTTAGAAATATTAAACTTACAGGGTAATAATATTGAAAAATTGCCCCCAGAGATAGGTCTATTAACAAAATTGAAATTACTGGATCTTGGCGAGGGAACTGGGCGCGGGGATTCCAATCAATTAACCAGCCTTCCTTCAGAAATATTTCAGCTTAAGGGTGCTAAGATAAACCTAAATAATAGTTTCAAGTATGGGAATTATATTGACAATTGGTTTAAAACTCTTAAGCCAGGACAATGCAGCATACTCTTAAACAGTTTTACAAGGCTCCCTGACCGGATTCGCAAACTTGCCATGCTGTATTCAGATGATAATGTTATTGATGATTCACTAAAAAAAGAAAATATCACTTCCCTCAGCTTTAAATATTTAGACCTTGAATCCCTTCCGGAAAAGATTGGCCAGCTTAAAAATTTGGAGTCTTTAGATCTAAGAAATAATAAATTGACCGTACTACCTGCTGAAATAGGGCAGCTTAATAAATTGAAATCTTTGGATTTAAGTAATAATGAATTCACACATCTCCTTCAAGAATTAGAACAGCTTAAAAATTTAGACTCTTTAAAGATTTCCTCAAACGAACTGGCTGAATTTCCAAAGGAAATACTGCAGTTAGATAATCTAAAAACTCTTGATTTAAGTTTAAATCCGCTTTCAGAAATCCCTTCAGGAATATCAAAACTGAAAAAGCTAAAAACACTGAGTTTAAGTGGAAATTACTCAAATCACGGTGCGTATATAGATCTTCCGCCAGAAATTTTTACACTAAAGAATACAGTAATTGATCTTCAGTACCAGTTTAAGGATAATAATTTGAATGAGAAGTGGTTAAGAACGCTTAAGCCTGATCATTTCAGCATTCTTCTCAATAATTATTATCTGGAAGATGGTTCATTCAAACATAATTATGTCCGCGGACATAAAGAGTTAGGAGCAGGGTTCAAAATAGATGATAATCTATTATTTTTTGCAATATTGCTTTGTCCGCCTGATTGTGAAATAGATCCGTCCTTAAAACGTGACAATATAATATCACTGGTTCTATCCGAGGATATGTGGGTTCAGGATGATTCTCAATCGCTTCCACCTGAGATAGCTCAACTGAAGAACCTGGAATCGTTAGAGTTGACAGGCCTTATATCATTTCCATCTGAGATCCTGCAGTTAAAGAATTTGAGATCCCTGGATTTGAGATCAAACCAGCTTACTTCCATCCTACCCGGGATCGCACAGTTAAAGGAATTAAAAACGCTGTATTTGAGCGATAATAAACTTACTTCGCTGCCATCGGAAATTGGTCAATTGAAAAATTTACAGGTACTTGATCTTCATTCTAATCAGGAACTTATAAATATTCCATTTGAATTTGCATATTTGTCAAACCTTTCGATCTTGAATTTGCAAGGATGCTCAAAGTTAGAATCAAAACCGCGGCCGATGAATCTGCAGTCATCTTTGGCCGTAAGACCCTACCAAGAAAGGATCTTACGAAAACTTGGGAAAAAACTTCCTGCTTTTTTAACTGGTTCATCCAAAGAAATAAAAAAGATCATTAGTAAAATAAAAATATTTCTGAAAAAACGGGATTATAATGGTATAGATCAATGTATTGAAATGATCAGGGATTTGGATGACCCGGAAGTGTTTTCCACACTATTAATCGGCTGCAGGATAAATAATAACAGGCTGGTAACAAATGAGATATTTACAGGCCCAATGCCTGCCCAGCCATTTATACATTATTTTTTTTGGAACCTGATTGGTCATGCTCCTTCAAATTCCATTATTGATGACAGTATAAAAGTTGAAAATATTACTGCAGTGGTATTCAGCAGGTGGACAGCAACGGTCCATAGTGATGATTACTATATAGATAAATTCCCGATAGGCCTATGCCAGTTTCATCATTTGGAAGAGCTAATTATCAACGGCGAAGATAACTACCAAGCAAAGATGGATCTTATACCGCCTGAAATTGGCCAGTTATCCAAATTAAGAAAACTCGAGATCAGCGGATTTCGTTATTTAAAATCTCTTCCAAAGGAGATAGGGCAATTAATAAACCTGGAACATCTCCAGTTATCTGAAAATAATATAAATTCTATTCTTGATGAAATCGGTGAATTGTTAAAACTAAAGGTACTGAGTTTATCGGAATCTGATTTTTCGGATGTAGATGCTCTGGCCAATCTTACCAATCTCACCAGCCTGGATCTGCGTGATTGTGATTCTCTCCAAAATGTAGATGGTCTGGCGAATCTTACCAATCTCACCAGCCTGCTTTTGCGCTGGTGCGATAAGGTTAATCCAAAACCATCAAAAGATAAAATGACCACCCGCGAAGAAGTAGCTGCCTACCAGGAAGAGATCAAAAAGTCAATGAAATGACCATCAAGCCCCACATTTGTGGGGTTGTTTGTTTGCGGGATTATAGGTAGATTTGGTAAACAAAATGCTACACTAGATAATTATATTAATACAGTTACACAAAAAGGAGATAATATGAAAATCACTGAATTTACGTACAACAATCCCGACTCGGATGGCAATATTTCACTAGAAGGATCTGTTTTGCTTGAAAATAAGACTGATTTCGATGTCGAGTTTGTTACTGTTAGCAGCACTATTTTAAACCATGCAGGTGTTACTGTGGGTGGGAACAGACAAGAAGAAGATGCTGAATTTATCACCGCTAAATCAAGCGGTGAAGTGGATCTGAACTTTGGTTGGAATCATCATAAAGATCTTTTTGATGGAAAACCCAAAAAAGTGAAGGTGTTGGTTGAAACAACAATGTACAAAAGAGAGTTTATGAAAATAGGTTCTATTGAAGTTCCTGCCAGTAAAAATACTTTAAATATGTTAAAAAAAGATGTATCTATCGGTGGAATGGTTGAGATTAGAGGGATTAGTGTTTTAAGGAAAAATGATGATGATGATGGTAATATTCAATTAGAAATTAGAGCAGGCTTCCGAAACATTAGCGACACTTACATTGATAGGGCACAATTAAATACTAGGATTATGGACCAACGAGATGCTGAGATTGGATCAGATATTAGCTATGAATCAATGCCATCGAAAAGTTCATGGTTATGTGAGCCGAGTTTTTGGGGCATAAAACCTGGTAAAATAAAAAATGGTGAGATTGTCCTAAGTGCTTCTATTTTTGTTCCGATTGGAACATTCACTGGTGAAGCTACAGCGACTCCAAGCAAAGATTAGGCTTGGTTCTACAAGAAGGCTCCAGTATAGTTGACCTTATGAAACACCTTTGGGATGAATATTCCCTAAGGTGTATTATCAAAAATTATAATAGCAATAAATCTATTTTAATATCAGAAAGGAAGCATTCACGTTCACTGGTTGTCAATAAACATGTAACAATCAAGGAACTTCTTGATTTTTTAATAGAATTTAACCGATCCATTAATTTGTTAAATATTGATGGAAAGCAAGTCCCTCAAAATATTACCCTTGGTGAAGGAAAGAATTATGTAGTTCCAAAAAGAGAAAAGAATGAAGTAACTAAATGTCTAAATATTATTTCATCCTTGAAGAATACTAATTTATATAATGATATAGACTGGATAATTAGAATCTTCAAAAAGGCAATATATCTTTCTGACACAGATGAAGAAAAAGCAGCAATTATTAGTTCCCTTGATGATGTTGTGTCTTCAAATGAAAAATTCACTTCGAGTGATTGCACCAAGCTTTTAGAAACTTTAAATTGAATAAGTGGAACGCTAAGATTTGAAATAAAGGTTGGAGAAAACTACTTTATCCTTTGTGACGAAAATGTAGCCTGAATATGTCTCGCTGCAGCTCTATCCACTATGTAGATGGATTGGCGAATCTTACAAACCTCACCTTTTTGTATCTGAGTGATTGTTCTTCTCTCCAGAATGTAGATGGATTGGCGAATCTTACCAATCTCACCAGCCTGAATCTGCTTGGTTGTGAATCTCTTCAAAATGTAGATGGTTTGTCGAATTTAACCAATCTCACCAGCCTGAATCTGGGCTCATGTGATTCTCTCCAAAATGCAGATGGTCTGTCGAATCTAACCAATCTCACCAGCCTGAATCTGACTTGGTGTAAATCACTTCAGAATGTAGATGGTTTGGCTAACCTGACCAAGCTCCCCAACCTGGATCTGGCTCGCTGCATCTCTCTCCAAAATGTAGATGGATTGGCGAATCTTACTAATCTCCCCAGCCTGGATTTGATTGGTTGTGAATCTCTTCAAAATGTAGATGGTTTGGTGAAACTAACCAAACTTACCAGCCTGGATCTGAGTCTTTGCGAATCACTCCAAAATGTAGATGGTTTGGCAAACTGTACCAAACTCACCAACCTGGATCTGGGTTGGTGTAAATCACTTCAGAACGTGAATGGTTTGGTGAAACTAACCAAACTTACCAGCCTGGATCTGAGTCTTTGCGAATCACTCCAAAATGTAGATGGTTTGGCAAACTGTACCAAACTCACCAACCTGGTTCTGCGTTCATGTAAATCCCTCAAGAACGTGGATGGCTTGGCGAATCTTCCCAATCTCACCAACCTGGATCTGTTTCGTTGCGATAAAGTCCAACCAAAACCATATCCACCATGGATGCAGGGTCGTGAAGAAGTAGCCGCCTACCAGGAAGAGATCAAAAAGTCAATGAACTAACCATCAACCCCCACATTAGTGGGGTTTTTTGTTTGTGGGATGATGTGTAGATTTGGGGATGAATAAAAATGAACTAAAAAAGAAATGAAATGACCAAAACTGAACTGAAAGAGAAAGGATAATTAGATGGAATACCTTTATATAGAAGAAATAGAAACTGGTTGTCCTGAGTGCGGGAAAGACCTTTTTAAAAAACCACTACCTTATACTTTTGAAGCTATATCTGGTTATCGGGAAGAAAATGAATACCGTAAAGCTACACTTTCTTTTGATGAAGAAATCAATTTAAAAATGGAAAGTGAAGTAAAAGACGCAGCCATATATAACCTGGAAGAAGAAGTAAAAAATGGAGAACCATTTTGTCAGGAAATGGAAGAAGTAAATTTATTAGAATATATTTTTATATGCCCCTATTGTAAGAAAAAAATAACAGCTTATAATGATGACCCTAGTCTTGATTATAATCAAGGGAGTTTTGAGAAGCAGATAAATTTTGATTATAATAAAGAAATTTGGTATGATAGTACAAAACATAATAATGAACAGATTTCTTTATCTATAGATGAACTTATAGAAAACACAAGATATGAGTTAGCTGGTAAGAATTTTTCAGTAGGTTATATCTTCATGCTTCATGATATGACTTTTAAGCACAGGGGCGGATCGGAGAATTTTGTTGCAGATAATATTGATGATATGTTAGAAGCTGATTCTGATAATATAGAACATGGTGTTCAAGGATTGTCTAGAACAATAGTTTATGCTTCAATAGAAGTAGAATAAATTATTGGTCCCTACCAGGAAGAGATCTGGAAGTCAATGAAATGACCAAAACTGAACTGAAAGAGAAATAAAATGACTAAAGAAAAAACACCCCTAAAATGGAAATTTAAAACTAAAGGTGTGAAAGGAGATCCGTTTAAATGAGAAAAAACATATTGATATTATTCATCCTTTCCACGTCATTAATGGCTCAAATTGGCGGTATAACAGGGGGAAAATTGAATGCGCCGGATGCAGCAATATTACCTTCCCAAGCTTTTGAATTTGAACCGTCTTACACAATGGGTGAAGCAGGAAGCTTTGGGTATCGGATGACCGCAGGATTTGGCCGCTATGAAGTAGGGGTTAGTTTGGATAATCAAGCGGTGATGCAAAATTTTGGCACCAAAATTTCTATGATTGAAAATACACTGGTCACGGCAGTTGGCGTAGATTATGATACGGCATTCTCTGCATTTGCAGCCGGACTGATATACAGCCTTGCTTTCAGTGAAGCATTCACTATGGATGCCATGGCGGCGGGAAACAATATAGGTGATGCCAACGGCATGGTTTCATTCGGTTATTTTATCACCAATCGCTTCCAGCCTATTGTAGAATTAGCTTTCAATCAGGATTCAGAATTATCTACCGTGTATGGGTTTACATTTATATTGAATCCAAAAGTTCTTTTGGTGGTTGGCGTGGAACAGCCCTTGACGGTTGAAGGTGACCCGTCTGTTGGAGTTGCTTTTACCATGGGGATAGAATAAGATACAAATCTTGAATCAAAAAGAGACATAAAATGACCGAAGAGAAAAGACCCGAACCAGAAGTGGTGGCTAAAACCGGTGTAAAAAAGGATGCTGGTTATTTATATTTCCTTCAATGTAGAGTTTGCAGTCAGAAACGATTTGTGAGTAAAAAATGCCGAGATCCTGAAAAACATTTTTTTGATATCTGGCGAAAAAAGATGTCAATGGGTACTAAACAGGAAAAGGTAGCCGATGCCGGTATACATTGGGAAAAGGGTTACATCTATTATATTAATAAAGATGGTGATATTGCTCGATTTGTAATCGTGAAATAGAAGAAAAGACGAATATTTAGTAATAAAGCAGCAAACGACCGATTAAGTGGATTTCCCATCGGGATTCAATAAAGCTTTAAGCGGTGATATCCAATCCCAGTCTTCCCAGTTTTTTTCCAGCTCATTAACTGTATCAAGGGTCTGGGTTTTCAAGTTGGGATTTCGTATGCCTTGCCACAGGTCCGCATCATTGAGACGCTTCCCGGCGGTATTCACCAGTGCCAGTTCATTTATTTCTGTGGCGTAACGGAAGATATTCCCTGCTGCATGAACAACATTAAAGGTCAGACCCAGTTGGTCCGATACTTTGAAAGATTCAAATGCATGGCTGCAGGCTTTATTTTTTAGTTTTTCGGATTCATCTTTACTGCTTGTTTCATTGGCCTGTTCCCAAAAGCAAATGGCCAGTCTATTCAGAATGCCGGCCCGGTCCCCTTCGGCACCCATTTTTTCTACATGGTCCAGATCCTGGGAGAGATAATCTTCAGCTTTAGTGTAATCTTTGCGGCTAAATAGGAAATAATTTCCGCGGCTGCCCAGGTTGATGGCAATGCCCTGCAGATCACCCGTTTTCTGTTTAAGAGCCAGGCTTTCATCAAACAGCTGCAGTACCTGATCATGAATATTTTCACCCCTGGAATTGGCTAGTCGAATTGCAGACTCTTGGATAATAATAGACAGCAGGAACATTTGACTCTGTTTTTGGTCTTCAGCAACTTCCAGCTGATCAATTGTTTTTCTCAGTGATTTCAGCTCTTCAATATGCTGCTGAAGATCAATGGTCTCCAGGATGCCTGAAGCACTGATCCGATAGAATTCGCTTAAGGCATGCAATAATGGTTTATTATTAAAGTTCACCCCCTGCAAATCCTGAATTTTTAGAATTAATTTTTCGAGATTTTCCGGATCTTTGAGCACGTATTCATTCTCAAAGTAAGTATAGAATAAGTCAAAAGCTGGCAGGTATTGGGAATCAAACAGTGTTTCAAGGATATCATGTGTTTCCTGTTGTGCGGCTTGTCCGCCAATACCCCTGAGTCCTTTGGCCTGGTGAAAATATAGCTGGTCTCGAGTTTCCGGCACTGCACTTTCTAAGAGTTCAGCATTATTCAGCTTGTTGATCACCAGCAGTAATTCAGACCAGGCAAATTTACCGGCAGCAGAGTTACAGGCTTTTAAACCATATGCCAGGGCCTGGCTGCCCAGCCGCTCAGCGCTTTGTAAACAATGATTCATAATATGGACTGGTAAATATCGTTCATCATTTTCTATCATATAATTTGCAATTCGATAGTGCAGCTCCTTAAACACCTTGTGCGGGTTTTTAGCTTTGTTCACGGCCATTGTCCTCAGAACGTTTCGCAGGGCGTCGCTCTCCAGCATCATGAGATCGTCACTTTTGTCCTCATCAACCACCAAATGAAACTCATCTTCAATTCGTCTCATGGAGCGCAAAAGCAGCAGCCGGTCTTCAGCCAGACCCGCAGCAAGCTGACCAGTGGAAAATGTACGTCCGATCTGGGCGGCCGCTTCCAGCACCATTATATCTTCTTCATGGAGCTGGCTGATCCTCATTCTCAACTGTTCGTTCAACTCTGCCGGGACAGCATCCATCAGATCATCATCGGTAAGTCCCATTTCAAGCGCAAGGGTGCCGTCCGCTCTTATAATTGCTTTATTGGTTGCCACAAGTCCTTTTAAAAATTCAAGCACATGCTGAGGGTTTCCGCTGCCTAGGTAATCGATAACCTTCGTACCAAATTCACTGGAAAATTCAGAAACACCTGCATTAATTAAGAAATCATCGATCGATTTAGTACCAAAAGGGGAGAGAGTAACGATTTTTCTTGGGAATGGCTGTTCCAGATTCTCTTCGTTAAACCAATGTGAAATCAGGGGTTGTTTTCTACCTGACAGAATAAACGTAACGGGGCACTCCAGGTCCTGTCTTGATAATCTAAGGATCAGCTGATCCAGAAGCTCTATACTGCTTTCATCGGCCCACTGCATATCATCCAGCATAAACGCCAAAGGATAATGCTGAGACTGTTTACGGACCGCTTCAGACATATCTCTGATGATTTGATCTTTAGATGCGGTCTGGTGGTCTTCATCACCACCCAGGGCAAACAGGGAACCCACACCGGGGAGATCAGCAAACTGGTCTTCTATACCGGATAATGCTTCAGATATTTTGGCCATGTTCGATTGCCGGGCTGCCAGACTGCTGATACCCAGGACCGGACTAAATGCTGAGCTAATCACTTGAAAAGGTTCCCTGGCCTCGTCATTTTCAATGTATTCGCATAGAGCAGATCCGATTTTCCATGGTGTCTCATTCAGGATAAATTGTTTTTCGAGTTCTTCAATCATTCGGGTTTTGCCAATTCCCTGTTCACTGCCAATGACAAGGGCATGCACTCCAGGTGTGCTTAAGTCCTTTACAAGCTCTTCCAAATGAATTGCTTCATTATCCAGCCAAAGCGGATATTCTATACTGCCGCCGTCTTTCCCGCTGATCAATTCTTTCTTTTCTTCTGTCTCCTGCTCAGCTTTTGTCCTCATGATGGAAAAACCGATCACAGCTGAAATGAATACAGAAATATAAAGAGGCCAATGGCCGCCCCATTCCGGGCGAAAAAATCCAATAGGAATAATAAGAAGCAAGCCAATAGTTCCTATCATGAATGCCATCCCTGGAGCCGGGTGGACAGTGCCGCTGTCCGTACCCATCAGGGTGGAAAAAGGTGAGGAGACAGCTACACTTAAGATCAGGGCTGAAACGGTCAACAGACCAGCAAGAATGATACCTTCGCCCTGCCAGGCCAATATAATGGGGCCAAACAACGCACCCAGGGCGCCGGACTGAACTGTAAAAAGTATTGAACTGGTATCCAGTTCCATCTCCCCAAGCAGAGGCAGCTTTGATGCAAATTTCAAAAGAAAATATGCACAGAGTATTATAGGGCCAACCATGACCATTGCCCCGTGAAAAAATGCCCAGAGCCACATTTCTGTCAGGGGCAGGTAGTGATCTGTATTCAGGGCCATGGCACCCCAGTCCGGGATGAACTGGCTGGAGAATCGGCCCGCAAAATGAGAAAGGATAAATCCCGAAATAAAGAATATGAAATAGGGTGCGATGTATGAACTGAAGTCTGACGTCCCAACCCGGAAACGGACATAGGAAAGAGAGACCACGAATAAAAACAATACCCATGCCGGGAATATCCAGCGGCGGTCTCTTAAGGATACCACCACACCGGAATCATTACCGGAGTTGATGATTTTCATGGTCTTAATATCCCAGTGATTGAATTCCATATCAATCCGGCCTGCAACGATTGGATCCTCGAATTCATCGATCACAATTATATCGGCAATAATAATATTGTTCATTTTCAGGAAGTCTCCCAGCGCCCTGATATGATCTGGTTCCGGAATGCCTCCTTTCATGAAATTGACCCAGTCAGGTCCGATCGCAGCGGCCACGGCATCATCCCGAACTCCTAAAAAACGATAGTTCATATCCAGGGTATTTAGGAATTCATCTTTTATTTCACCGCAATCAGTTGATTGTTCAAATATTTCGGAATCATTACATCTGGGAATCACAAATAATTTGGGTGTAAGTTGTCTTAAGATGCCGGGTTCCAGCCCCGCCCAGGATCCCTCAAGAGCCAGCATCAGGTGGTCTTCATCCTGGAAGTCCAGTGTAGAGTCTGCGAGTGACAGCCACCATGCTGCAGGAAAAATATTCCTGAAACTGTTCCAGGCGTTGATCTTTCTCCAATAGGTTTGTTCTGAACCCGCTTCAGCTGTATTGGTATAAGTAGCTTTCAGATCCTGGGGCAACTCGGCAGCTTTTTCTTTTGCTCTAAGATACGCCTGACCGGCGTATTCATGGTATTCTAATGAATTACTCGTTGCCCGTGCCATCCAGTACCAGGTTTCTGCCCTAATCAAATGACGAATGACTTCTTCTTCCGCTTGTGCCGGATGAGTCGTTTTGTCAATAGCGTTAGTGGGGCTTTGTGACAATAAGATTGTTACAAAAAGATTAAAAATAATATTAATATTTTTCATGATGACATAAAATATAGCAGGTATTTCACCCTAAAACCCAGTTATAATCAGGAATACAATTTAACAACTAAACTTGTATCAAATTTAGTTGAAAATAGAAACTTATGAGATTCTAGATTAATTCCAGTGAATCCCAAATCTGATCTGAAAGGAGTTTCAACTAGAAGAAGTCCATTTTTAACAAAAGAGTGTATTTAATATCCCATACTTTGTATATTTGACTAACGTATATAAAGGAACCTATTATGGTAAGTAGCATAAATGGAAAACATATTTGCTTCACAGGAAAAATGGAGCAGGGAACACGCAGTGACATGAAAGCAGAGGCTAAAAAACTTGGTGCGGTAGTACAGAGTTCTGTGAACTCAAAAACAGAATATCTGGTATGCGGCGCTGATGTGGCGCATAACAGTAAGAATACTAAAGTCATGGCCGCCATGAAAAATGATGCCACGATCCTTACTGAGGAAAAATATAACGAACTGCTGAAATAACCAGCTGAAAAATAACAACCTGTCCCGGTGGCAATGTCCTATTATAGATTACTGCTACCGCGGCGGTATTAAGTCTCATATTCCTGAATTTTTTGATAAGATTGACAAGTGCTCTCCGACGTGGACTGCCCATGAGATTGACACCATTCGGGAACTCAAGGTAATTCCCACACTAAGATACGTACCTGATGAATTTTATAATTTTACCAAGAAGGTCTGGTGGCTGATTCCATTTACTTTATGGAAAGAAGAGATTGCCTCATGGATATTTATCGATAAAAATGGTTTTCATGCACCCCATCCGGGAGACAATGATGGTGAATTGATCTATGCTTGGGACCAAGTAGGTAAGATGGAATTAGATTGGCCCGAAGACAACCTATGCATGCTGACAGTCTATAATAGGGAATCTGAAGGATTCCTGACTTTTGCAGAATTTGTCTCTGATGGATGCGGATCATATTTATCCATCATTCCTGAAATATATGAGATATTTCAACCGGTAATTGAATCCAGCAGGGGTGGGCATACATGGAAGCACAGTGCCGGTGCTGAAGGCTACCAGAGTTTTGAAACTGACCGGGATCTTCTGGATATAAACATATGGAAACAGTCCAGCTATTATAGGTCGGGCATGTTTGCATAAGTATTTATTCAACTGGTATTATTGAAAAGATAGATTAATAATTATTAATAAAAATGGAGGTTTACTATGGCTAGAACCGCAACATTGACAATGAGTGACAAGTCTTATTCGGTAGGACTCAAAAAACTGGACCGGAAGAAAATCTACGGCTGGTCAAAGATCGATATTTATGATGATAGTGACCAGGGCTGCAAACTGGCCAGCATTGCCGATGGGCAGTATGTATTGCCGTCTGGTTCCATTACACTTGCCGGGTTTAATCCAAAAGGAGAGTATATTGCCAAGTCCAGTCTCGTTGGTGTGGATGAAGAAGGCAAAAAAGTGGAAAAAGTACCCTCTATTTTCGATGAACCGGCGTCACTGACTAAAACTGATCTGGATGAATTCCTTTCTTTGAATGTTAAATCTGTTTATCAGTTAGGTGTGGAAGAAGGCAAGGAAGAATTGCTGGGATTGCTTGAAGGTGGGGATATATACTACTTCCCTTTCAATTACCGGGCTGATTATGAGGCAGATGATGCCTATTTGCTCACCGGTGCAGGCGAAGTGTTTGCCGTGGTGGGAAAAAAAGCCGAACTGGAATATATCGGCCTGGAGAACAAGGAAGAGGAGGTTCCGGAAGAGCCTGAAGCGGAAGCTCCTGAAGAAGATGATTTTGATTTTGGAATGCTCTAAAAAAGGGGTACAATATGCGATACATTAACATATCTAATGAAAAAAACCGGGATGCTCAAGTGGTTTACAAGGCCATCCCGTCTCCGTCTAAAGTTCACATGGCAATGGAATCCGGCGAGGTTGTGAAAAACCGGCGGCTGTTAAAAGGTACATCTGAGAACAGCATCAAGACCCTTCTAAAGCAGTACGAGGAACCGGGTAAAGTAGCAGAGGCTATTATTTCGGATGATCCTGATGTGGATTTGGAACTGGAAGGAAAAACCCTTTCTAATACAGCCCGGGTCTACATCAATGATGATGAAAAAGTGGTCTATAAAATCAGGAAGAACGAACAGGTTTTCCTTCCGGACGGCACCATGAAAGAAGAACGGGAACCCCGTTATTTGTCTGCAAATATTCTCAATGAAAACCCTGTGAAATGGACGGGGAAACTCATGCCCCGGAATAAACTTTACAACAAGCTGGTCTTCAATAAGAATTACCAGATTTGCCATGTGAATGGGCTGACCTATGATTTCCTTTTTGCCATGGCTAAGGACCTGGCAGATAAGGATGCCATGATGATGCTTGCCGGCGGTGCCAAAGGCAATGAACCACTGGTGTTTAATGATGGTGGCAAACCGTATCGAGCTTTTTTGGAAGGCCGGATTGATGGTGAAAAATACTGTCTTATCCTTCATTTAACAGATCTGGAGCTGAAGCCGATTCCGAAAAAAGAAAAATAAAAGGATATATCCATGGAACATTTGATTCTAATTCTGGGCATTCTGGTTGGAGCTGCAGCTATTGTTTCCATCCTTTTTAGTTTTGCCAGGCAATCTTCTATCATTGCATTTATTCTGGTAGGTATTATTGCCGGGATTTTCAGGGAAACAGTACATATTCCCCATGCGATCATGGAAGCCTTTACTGAGATCGGCATTATCCTGCTGCTCTTTATGGCAGGGCTTGAAGTGGATTTTGAGAGTGTGAAAAAACGGTGGAAACTTCTGGTCTGGAATGGAGTTGGACAGATCATTATCACAACCATTCTGGGGTCAATATTGGGATATGTCCTGCTGGATATTACCGGTACCGTGGCCATAATCTATTTCGGGATCTGTCTGACCTTGTCATCCACGATCATTGTTCTGGGTTATCTTAAGGCCAAACAACAGATGGAATCTTTTCACGGTCAGATCATTTTGGGCCTTATGGTGCTTCAGGATATTACAGCTGTTCTGGCACTGGTAATCTTGGGCAGCCTTTCCGGAGAAGGTTCCCTGGCGGTCTCCATTGGCATGATATTTGTCAAGATGGCCGGCCTGGCGCTTCTGCTTGGCGTTCTGAATAAACTGCTTATAAACCGTCTTTTCCGTTACCTGGCGGAAGCCAAGGAACTGCTGTTTGTTGGTTCATTGGGCTGGGTTTTGGGCTTTGCGGCCTTTGCAGAATTCATTCATTTTTCGCCTGAGATCGGTGCTTTCATGGCTGGAGCTGCCCTGTCCTTTTTACCCTATAAACTTGAGATCCAGGATAAGGTGGAACCCATGAAGGATTTTGGGGTGATCTTATTTTTCATAGCCCTGGGTCACGGTCTGCATATTGACAGCTCTGCTATTCCCCTGATTTTACCGATCCTGCTCATGACTATTTTTATTGTGCTTGGAACGCCGGTCATTGTACTGCTGATCGGATACCTGTCCAGAGGAAAAAGCCGGCCGGCTTTCATGATTGGTGCAATCATTAATCAGATCTCCGAGTTTTCTCTGATCCTGGCCACGCTTTGTCTTCAGGCAGGAGTCTTTAATGACAGGATCTTCCTGGCCATTACACTGGCGACAATAGCTACCATATTCTTTTCCGGTCTTGGTCAACAGATGATTAGCAGACTGTATGATATGATGCACACATCACTGGTTTTTATTGACCGCAGGAGCAGAGCCGGTGAACAGGAGCTGGAAGATTTTGAACTACAGGGCCATTGTGTGGTCATCAGCTATAACGAAATTGCCGAAAAAGTGATACAATACCACCTTGCAAACGGCAAGCGGGTTCTCCTAATCGATATTGATCCGGATGTGCATGATGTAATGCGTTCCTTTCACGACAATCTTCGCTGCATATATGCGGATATTTATGACCCCGACATCTGGGAAGAATTAAAATTTTCAGAAGCAGAGTCCATTATTTCCTGCATGGTGGGCGGGCATGATGCTGAACTTGGTCTGCTGCGCTGGCAGGATGAAACGACCAGTGCAGTGCCCTTTATTGCCACAACGGATTCGCACCGTGATGCGGCTGACCTGTACGCCCATGGAGCTAAATATGTGATCCAGACCGAACAGCTGGCATCGGAACGATTTGAAGGACTGCTGAATGAAACCGGTTCAGCCCCGGATCTCTTGGAGAAAAAAGGTAAAGAACATTACAGAAAGCTTCTGGACGGGGAGAATAAAATAGGAATGAATCCTAAACAAAAAATGGAAATTGAAAAGAAGTGGCGAGAATTTCGACTTCAAGAGGAAGATGATAACAGAACAAGTGCCACAACGAACATAACCTGAACATAATTAAGGATAAAATAAATGGATAATATCAATGGCATAAGACTGAAGGACATATACAGTATTGTGCCTAAGCGACTGGCGCAGGTCCTGGAAGAGGAAGGGGTTCATACGGTGGGTCAATTGGATTCACTGGACATGGAAGAATTCAATAAATACCGGGAAGCGGATGAAACGCTGAAAGGATATCTTGAGCAGCTCAAGCATAAGATAGCAGCTAGCCCTGACGAGATCCGGGCCGCGGCCGGCGCAGGACAGATTGAGCTGCCTGATGATGAACAAGATGATTTGAAATTCATGAAGTCTTTCACGCGGGTGCTGAACGAATATCACAATTTGGAGTCTATGGGTGCGCCAAGTAAGAGTACGGTTCTGGATTGGAAATCCCTAAAAACAAAGGAAGAAGGAATTTATATTGAGTTCAAATCTTCTTTGCTATGGGATTACCACCAGCAGAAGACCAACAAGGATCTGGAGCAGGTCTGCGCCAAGACCATTGCTGCATTCCTGAATAGGAATGGTGGACGGCTGATCATAGGTGTAAGTGATGATGGCGAAGTGCTGGGATTGGAAAAGGATCTGTCATCCTTTGGGAAAAAGAGATCTGCCGCAGACCAGTTCAAACTTCGGGTTACTAATGTCATTGAATCGTACTTGGGAAGCTGGATTCTTGGCTTAGTGAGGATAAAACTCCTTTCAGTGGGGAAAAAGAAGATCTGCGTGGTGCGGGTGCAGGCTGCACCTGAACCCTGTTATCTGAAGATGAAGGATGGAACTGAGATATTTTATATTAGGTCTTCCGCAAAGTCAATTCCCCTGAAGTCTTCTGAGATACAGAAGTATATTCAGAATCATTGGAAAACCTGATATCAAAAAGTCAATGAAATGACCAAAACTGAGCTGAAAGAGAAATAAAATGGCTGAAGAAAAATCACCGTTAAAATGGAAGTTTAAAACTGGAGATTATGTTGGATCAACTCCAGCAGTTTCTGATGGAGTGGTCTATTTTGGTTGTAGTGACAAGCATCTTTATGCATTAGATACTAAAATAGGTAAAGAAAAATGGAAGTTCAAAACCAAAGGTGAAATTTATTCATCTCCAACATTATCTGATGGAGTGATCTATTTTGGCAGTACTGACAACCATCTCTATGCCGTAGATAGAAAGACTGGTAAAGAGAAATGGAAATTTAAAACTGGAGATCGTGTTAATTATGATCCAGCAGTATCAGACGGCGTAGTTTATTTTGGAAGTTATGACAACCATCTCTATGCCGTAGATATTAAGACCGGTGAAGAAAAATGGAAGTTTGCAACTGGAGATGGGGTTTATTCTCCCGCAGTATCAGCTGGCGTGGTGTATTGTGGCAGTAATGATAACCATCTCTATGCCGTAGATGCTAAAACCGGTGAAGAAAAATGGAAGTTTAAGGCAGGAGATAATGTTTATAATCCCGCAGTATCAGACGATGTGGTCTATTTTGGCAGTGCTGATGAACATCTTTATGCAGTAGATAGTAAGACCGGTAAAGAAAAATGGAAGTTTAAGGCAGGAAATGTTGTTTCTAATCCCGCAGTATCAGACGATGTGGTTTATTTTGCTGAAGAACAAGTTATTAAGTGTCATCTATATGCAGTAGATATAAAGACTGGTAAAGAAAAATGGAAGTTTGAAACTGGAGCTTATTATTCTTCATCTCCAGAATTATCACACGGGGTGATCTATTTTGGCAGCGATGATAAACATTTTTATGCAGTAGATACTAAAACCGGTGAAGAAAAATGGAGTTTTAAGGCTGGAAAAGATGTTAAAGTATCTTCATTATCAGATAGTGTTGTCTATTTTGGGACTAGGGACGGATATCTTAATGCATTAGATATTGGATTAGCAGAAAAGGCATATACTATTTTAAAAGAGCTTGAGCTGAAAAGAAAAGAAGAAGAAATAAAGCTGAAAAAACAGGCAGAAAAGGAAAGATTAAAGAAACTAGAAGAATTAGAAGCAGAAAAAAGAAGTCATTGGAAATCCGACACAGAAGAGAATCTCAAAAAGATTCGGGAGCTGATGGTTTCCAGCCAGTTCGAGGCAGGTATTGAACTGGCATTGACAATTGATGATCCATATCTACTTTTGGAGTTGGTGGATGGCTGTAAAATTGAAGAAGATGGAACGGTCACATTGAACGAAACTTTTGACGCTAATGCATATGGAGAATACTATGATATACTGGCAGGTGCGTTATTTAAAATGATACTTACAATCAATGATATTCAAAAACCGGAATCCAGCTTAAAACTAGAAAATATAAAGGTGCTTAATTTATGTTCTTTTGTAAAGCTTCCATCAAATATTGATTTATTTACAAATTTGAAAACAATAGTGATTACTCCTAAACATTCCAAATCCATTCCCAAAGAATATTCTTCAATCAAAGATCTTCAGATCAAAACCGCTTTAAGTGCAGAAGAAATAGTACAGGCATTATGGGACAACGGTCCAGCAGATGATATATATAATTACAGTTATGAAACAGAAGTAACCCATGCTGAAGCAGATTATATTGAGAATGATGGTTTGGGATGTGAGAGATTAGAGGAAGTTGATCCGGACGCTGATGACTATAACCCGGAAGGGACTGAAAAGATCAAAATTGATGTAGAGAATTACATAGACTTGAATTTTAAGGAAGACTTTTTTGATAAAGTAAATGCTGATACACTCATAGAAGAATCTGGATCAGATATGGTATCTAAAGAAGATATCGAATCTACAATTAGCAGTATGCTTTATGATTTGTGCTACTTTTTCAATGATTTTATTGTTGTACCTGGTTCTGAGGAAAATCCATGGGAGAATGAGGACACTATATATCTTGGAAATATTCCTACCCCAGAAGTTTCGCTTGAAGATATAAACCCTGACTGGACAGAAGATGAGTACTATCTTGTTGATTAAAGAGATCAAAAAGTCAATGAAATGACCAAAACTGAACTGAAACAGCTTTCACAATGCAAAGAGATGGTAGAAAAACTAAACTCTACCAACAGCAAAAATGAGAAGATGGAGATCCTAGGGCAGTACGCCAGCCTTAAAACTCTTTTAAAATATGTTTATAATCCCTACTGGAAGTTCGGCATCACAACAAAAATCCTGAAGGCCAATCCGGGCCTGGCAGATACAAAAACAGATAAGCTGTATAATCTGCTTGATAACCTCAGGAATAGAATTTACACCGGCCATGAAGCCATAAGAAAAGTCAATGGGTTTATTGATAAAAACAATGACTACAGGGAACTGCTCTATAATATCATAGACCGCAACCTTAAAACCCGCACAGACGCTAAATTAATTAATAAGGTTTTTCCGGACCTGATCCCGACGTTTGAAGTAGCATTAGCGCAGAAATTTGAAGACCACGCCCATAAGATCGACTGGAATGATACCTGGTATGGTTCCCGTAAACTGGACGGCGTGCGGGTGCTCGCCCGCAAAGAAAAAAACAAGGTAAAGTTTTTTTCCCGCAATGGAAATGAGTTTGGTACATTAGATATTATTAAGGGCGAGTTAGAGGCCCTGGGAGCGGATAATTTTGTACTGGATGGTGAAATGTGCATTATTGATGATAATGGGTCTGAAAATTATAAAGCTATTGTGAGTCAGATTAAGCGGAAAAACGATACGGTCGAGAAACCCATGTATGTGGTATTCGATGTATTAACTCTCAAAGAATTTGATGATGGGCACAGTCAATCAGTCCTATCCGACAGGCTGAAGCTGATTCAGCCCTATGCCGTTGAATGCTCCCATATCAATAAGCTGGAAATGTCGGTTATTACAGATGAAAAACATGCCGTCGCTAAATTAGATGAAGCGGTCAAACAGGGCTGGGAAGGGTACATGATGCGCCGGGACTGCGAATACGAAGGAAAAAGGACCCGGAACTTGCTGAAGATGAAAAAGATGCAGGATGCTGAATATACCGTGCAGGACATTGTGGTGGGTCCTATCCGCATTATTGATAAATCCAGCGGGCTTGACAAGACAATCGAAGCACTGACCAGTGTGATCATTGAACACAAGGGGTGTAAAGTTTCAGTCGGCTCAGGGTTTAGCATAGATGACCGCATTAAATACTATAAGAATCCGGAGCTGATCATAGGAAAGGAGATCACGGTAAAGTATTTTGAAGAAAGCACAGATAAAAAAGGTGATGTTTCCCTTAGGTTCCCAGTGGTAAAATATGTTTTTGAATCTGGAAAAAGAACGGTATAAAAACAACCCTTTGTTGAAAAAAACTAAAGCAATTAAATGACCAAAACTGAACTGAAGCAGGCCGTAGTAAAGATCAAGAAATTCTTGAAACAGCGGGATTATGATGCCATTGATACCGGCATTGAACTGGCCCGTGCACTGGATGAACCAGCGGTGTTTGAAGCGTTGTTGGGTGGGTGTGCCATTGATGAGCACGGGAGATTAGTTAGGAGTTCATCTTTTTCTGGTACTGGACCAGCCCAGCCCTATCTGGATTATGCATTGTGGAATCTTATAGGATACGCTCCGGATACGTGTAACATTGATAAATCTTTAAAGAAAAAAAATATAAAAACGGTAAGATTTTTATCAACAACATTTATTGGAGTGAGAGAGTATGGCCTTAAAAAGATTCCTCCTGGATTTTATAATTTCAAAAATTTAAAATTTTTAGATATCAGCCATACATCAATCGAAATGCTACCTAAAGAAATATTATCATTAAAAAATATAGAAAAAATTAGCATAAATCGGATGCCTGAAATAGGATCTTGGCGTTCTAAAAAAGCCAGATTTAATTTTAAGGATTCCTTCGAAATTCTTAAAGATTTAAAAAAACTAAAAGTATTGGAAATTGGTAGTAATGATTTATTTGATTCAGTGGATGAATTGCCAGATAGTATATGCAACCTGACAAACCTCACAGAGCTTTTTTGCAATAACTCTGAGGTTAAAACTCTACCTGCCAATATAGGTAATTTAGTCCAATTGGAGATTTTAGATTTTAAGGACTGTCAAATCGAAAGTTTGCCGGAAAGTATAGGGAATTTAAAAAAACTTAAAATTTTCAATCTAAAAGGAAACAATCTAAAGTCTTTACCATCTGTAATAGGTCAATTAAAATCACTTGAAGATTTAATATTAGATGGTATTGGTTATTCCAGGGGAAAGAAAAATGAGATTACTAGCATTCCGTCAGAAATTGGTCAATTAAAAAATCTCAAGAGATTCACAATATCAGGAAATAAACTCTCTTCAATACCTTTGGAAATAGGAAAATTATTGAATTTGGAGACATTAGACCTTCGTAAAAATAATATTAGTATTCTGCCAGTTGAATTATGTGCATTAAAAAAATTAAAATTGTTTAATGGTAAGTATGGTTGGAACTCTACATATCAAGAAAAATTCACTGTAGATAATCCGTTATCAAGTATACCTGGAAATATTTTCAAACTCCCATGGACAAAAAAACTAACCAGTGTTTCTCTGTCTAATTGCAAACTTAAAAGCATGCCTGAACAGATATGTACTTTAAGTCAATTAGAAAAGCTCAACGTGAGCAATAATAAGCTAACAAGTATTCCACAAAATATCGGGTTACTGAAAAACCTAAAGGATATTGATTTATCTGGCAATGAAATCGCAAGTCTCCCTGGAGAGTTTTCAAAACTACCCAACCTTAAAAAATTAAATTTAAATTCGAATCCTTTACTTACAGATGTAGTACCGTTGGCTGAATTACCAAACTTAGAGTATCTTTCATTTAATCAAGATTGTTTAAAAGTCATTCCCCTGCCAAGTAAATCTGGTTATTCTGGTCGTGAAAAAGTAAAGACCTACCAGCGACGGATATTAAAGGAATATAATAAAGCTATTCCTACTGAATTCAAAAATAAGAAACCTCGATTGTCAGGTGAATTAAAATTTACTCTAGTGAAACTGAAAAAGTTTTTAAAAAGCAAAGATTATGATACTATAGATCAGGGACTAGAACTAGTGCGAAGTCTGGATGATCCTAATATTTATTCCGCACTTTTAGGGGGTTGGTATATTACAGAAGATGGGGAGCTGTCATTTGAATATTACTATAAAGGTGAAACTTTGACGAAGGTTTATTCAGCAAAGACCTGGAGATATTTTGCATATGCAGTTTGGAATCTAATAGGCTATGCTAATCAAAAATCAAAACTGCATGATAGTATTTATATTAATAATATAAATACAATTACTATTACTGAGGGGCCAAGAGAATCTGGGTCTGGATATTGGGATTGGAAAAAAAATCTTATGCCAAATGTTCCAGAGGGAATATGTAACTTCAAAAATCTAAAAAAACTTACTTTAAAGCGTAATAATATTTCTTCTCTTCCAAATAATATATCTGCTTTAATTGATCTAGAATATTTATGTATAAGCTCAACTAATATAAATGAGTTTCCTGCATCTTTTTATAAGCTATCTTCACTGAAAACTTTAGATTTAAGTGCTACATCCTTTTCTGAAATGCCAGATGAGCTTGGGGAACTCCTAAAGCTTCAGAGTCTAGAATTGCGACATTGTGATGACCTTGAGAATGTAAGTGGTTTGATAAATTCTACTAATCTTACCAGCATCGACTTGCATGATTCTGATAAAATTGAAGATGTAGATGGTTTGATTAATTGTAAGAATCTTACGACTTTAGATTTGAGTGGTTGTTCATCACTTAAGAATATTGATGGTTTGATTAATTGTAAGAATCTTACGACTTTAGATTTGAGTGGTTGTTCATCACTTAAGAATATTGATGGTTTGATTAATTGTAAGTATCTTACGACTTTAGATTTGAGTGGTTGTTCATTACTTAAGAATATTGATGGTCTGGCTAATCTATTCAACCTCACCAGTTTAGATATGAGTTCTTGCGATTCACTTCAGAATTTGCGTGGTCTTTCAAATTGTAAGAATTTAATTACTTTAGATTTAAGGTTTTGTACTTCACTTCAAAATTTTGATGGTTTGGTTAATTGTAGTGGCATAGTTAACATTGATTTGTATGGCTGTACAGGTTTAAAAGATATAAGTGGTTTGGGTGGATTAAAAACTCTATTGAGCATATCAATTTCTGGAGGAAGACCACCATCATCTTATAATCAAGATAATGAAATAACCAGGCTTCCTATTGGATTTGATAAAATCAATAGTTTAGAGACTCTGGATATTAGTTATTCTAATTTAATTAAGGATATAGATAGCCTGGCAAATTGTAAAAATTTAACCGCATTAAACTTACAATATTGTACTTCAATTCAGAATGTGAACGGGTTGAAAACATGTAATAATCTGTTAAGTGTTAATTTAGATGAGTGTGAATCACTAAATAATGTAGAAGGACTAGTGTATTTAAATAATCTAGAGAGTTTAAGATTAAGTAAATGTAAAAATGTTAAACCAAAACCTTCTCCAGTTATAATGGACAAAAGAGAAAAAGTAGAAAAATTTCAAAAACGCATCAAAAATTCAACAAAAAATAGTTAACTGAAAATATATCATTAAAAGGAGAAAATCATGGATACTAAAACCTACATAAGCCAGGCCCAGACCTATAAGCGGTCTGTGGCATCCCGATACCTACCCGCCGGAAGCGAAGAAATCGTATCAAAAATAAGGGAAGCAGACCAGTATCTCTTGTCCGTTAAGTATGACGGACATTTTTACCTCTTATGCTGTGAAAAGGGAGCAGTGACCCTGGTTAGCCCCGGTGGAAACGTCATTGATGATTTGCCTATGCTGGCAGATGCAAAGTCACTTATGGAAAAAGCCAAGGTGAAAGATGCCTGCATACCGGGTGAGCTCTACTTCCGTAAGGAAGGCCGCTCCCGGGTTTTTGATCTTACAGCCAACTTGGATGATAAATCGCCGGATATATGCTTTGCCGCATTTGATATTCTGTCCATCGATGGGAAAGAATATGAGCGCAGTGAACTAGTAGAAAAACACAAAAAACTGGATGAGATATTTCCGGAAGGGGGCAAGGTCCATTCTGTAGGCTCAAAATCTGTGGAGAGCCGCAAAGATATTCAGGATTACTTCAAACAAGTGGTGGAAACAGACAGCCAGGAAGGAGTAGTAGTAAAATCTTCCGAAGGAATGATTTACAAGTTAAAGCCCAGATGTACCCTGGATGGCGTGGTCATCGGTTTTGTAGAAGGCGAAGGCGACCGGGCCGGCATGCTCCGGGAAGTACTGGTAGCCATGCTCCGGGATGAGAAAATCTACCAGATCACGGCCAAGGTAGGAAACGGGTTTACCGATGATGATCGCAAGAACCTTTTGAAGACGCTGGCAAAATCAAAAGTGGACTCCAATTATATTGAAGCTTCCGGGGCCAAGGTAGCTTTTACTATGGTGAAGCCTGAAATGGTTATAGAGTACTCCAGCATTGACCTTGCGGTGGAAACATCAAAAGGTACCATTCGCAAGATGAGCCTTAGTTACGGTGAAGATGGCTACAGTGCCAAGCAGAATCTGCCCTGCGTCAGCTCTATGAGCCCGGTGTTTTTACGCATACGGGACGACAAGAAGGTGAATAAGGATGATATCCGCTTTTCACAGATCACGGATATTGTTGAGCTGTCAGGATCAGGAGAAGCGATTGAGCTAAAGGAATCTGAAATACTGAAACGGGAAGTGTTTGTAAAGGAAAGCAAGGGGCAAAAAATGGTACGCAAGTTTATGCTCTGGAAAACCAACAAGGAAAAAGACCCTGACTATCCTGCTTTTGTATTTCATTATACTGATTTTAGTCCTACACGCAAAGATATGTTAAAAAAGGATGTAAAGGTATCAGATTCAAAAAAACAGATAGAACAGATCTATGCGGATGAAATAGCAGAAAATGTAAAAAAGGGTTGGGAGCCAGCGTAAAATGAAAAAGATCCAAAATATAATGGTTGCTCTAGCGGGTGACGAAAATGAACAAACAGTTTTTTCTGAAGCAGTTCGGTTTGCTGAGCAGTTAAATGGTACCCTAACGGCCATCCGGGTTAATGATATCTATGCCGGAGAAATGAGTATGATGATGGACAGTCCTAAGGAGATCGAGGCTGAAACAATTCGCTTACAGATCATTGAATATGGTTTTAAAGACTATGCGGATAAATTAGATATTCGTATTGTTAAAGGAGAAGATATTGGTGAAACCATAGCTGAAAACTGCAGCGATTGTGACTTATTGATTATTGGTCATCGGAAGATGAGTGATTTTAAGGCCGGTATATTTGATTCTACCGATGAAGGCATAACCAATGATGTTCCCTGTCCCGTGTTGGTAGTGGAGAAGAAATAAGTCAAATTTGTCTGTAGAAAGTATGATAAGCCGAACTATTAACGGGGTATCTAAATTATTAGATACTATTAAAGATGAAGGATTTTAATAATCTCGGTCTAGACTCTGAAAGTGAAAATGATATACGTAAATACGTAGAAAAAAAATACAAATGACTAAACCCATATCACCCAGAACACTATCCAAAAGCCGTTTTAAATCGGCATTGGAGTGCCCCACCAAACTCTACTACTCCGGCAAGAAAAAAGAATATGCCAACCAGATGGCTGAAAATGAATTCATGATGGCCCTGGCTGAAGGTGGCTTCCAGGTGGGAGAACTGGCAAAGTATTCCCATCCCTGCTGCCCAGAAATCGGACACTGCGGGCATAGTATCAAAGCGCTGAACTACCATGAATCACTGGAAGAAACAGCAAAATATATTCATAACGAGAATGTTATACTCTATGAACCTGCCGTGGCCTTTGAAAACTTTTTTATACGCATTGATGTACTGGTTAAAAATGGTATTGAAGTGGAGCTTATTGAGGTAAAAGCTAAGTCGTTTGACGCAGAGAAAGGGAGCTTCCGTAATGCAAATGGAACGGGGGATTATATTGACCGGCCCTGGCGTCCTTATCTGTATGATGTTGCATTTCAGACCTGGGTAATGCAGCAGGCTTTTCCTGATTGGAATATAAAACCGTACCTGATGATGGCGGATAAGGCAGCGAAAGCAACCGTGGACGGTATTAACCAGCTTTTCCGGGTTAAAAAGAACGAAAATAACCGCACTGTGATCGAAGTAACTGAAGAAATCACTCCTGAACGACTGGGCGACCCGGTGCTGGTGAAAGTACCGGTGATGGAATACGTGGAAATGATCTGGAACGGGCAGGACATTGATCCGTCAAAAAAGGAATTTGAAGAGTTTAAGAATTTTTTTGATAGAGCCCGAGAGTATGCCGGCTATTACGATCGGGATGAGCGCTACCCTGTAACCGTGGGTCTGAAATGCAAGCACTGCGAGTACAAAAATACAACGGAATCGGCAGCCAAAGGATTGAAAAGCGGTTATATGGAGTGCTGGCAGGATAAGTTTGGTGATGATTATGATTTTGAAGAACCTCATGTATTTGAACTTTGGGATTTCCGGCATACTAAGGATGCACTGGAACGGGGCATCCATTTTTTAAAAGACCTGAGCTTTGAAGATCTGTTCAGATCGGAGCCCAAAATTCCTGACAAAGGTATGGGCCGTGTGGACCGCCAATGGCTCCAGGTGAAAAAGCGCACCGGCAGGGACATGGAAGATGAACACATTAACCCGGAACTATTCGATGAGATGAATGAATGGGATTATCCATTACATTTTATTGATTTTGAAACCAGCATGGTGGCTATTCCATTCTCCGCTGGCCGTCGCCCTTACGAACAGACTGCTTTTCAGTTTTCCTGCCACAGTCTATATGAAGATGGGCGCATAGAGCACCGGGAATGGATTCACAGAAAGCCGGGTGTCTTCCCCAATTATGAATTTACGCTGGAATTGAAGAAGACTCTGGGAAATGATGATGGTACCATTTTTCGCTATTCCAATCACGAAAATACCGTTATGCGGCAGATCTATCGTCAGATTGAGAAAGATGATGAGATTGATATTTTTAAGGATAATGGCACATCCAATATAGAAATATTAGATTGGATCGATACGATCACCAATTGGAAAGTAAAGGATCTGGATGGCAAGGAGTCTCGAGATCGGGGGGTCCGGGACATGATCGACCTTTGGAAATGTGTAAAAAGCTATTATTATCACCCCATGATGAAGGGGTCCAACTCCATCAAACAGGTTTTGCCTACGGTGCTGAAGGTGAGCAAATTTTTAGAAGATAAATATTCCCAGCCTATGGAGTTCGGGATAAACCTGAACGGCCGGGTTCTTTGGCAGCAGGATACCAGTGGGAAAGTCATGGATCCTTATAAACTGCTTGAACCGATCCACGATGATATTGATGCAGATGAGCTGTACCTGGAACGAGGTGAGATCCGGGATGGAGGGGCGGCCATGGTGGCCTATGCCAAGATGCAGTTTACCCAGATGAGCAATCAGGAACGGCAGAACATCATCAAAGCATTGCTGCGCTACTGCGAAATGGATACACTGGCCATGGTCATGATCTACGAGCACTGGTTGTCGTGCAGGGTTCAATAGTTAAAATGTGCACTCTTACAAGGAACAGCATTAATAAAGGAGGTTACCATTAATATGAGTGAGCAACTTGTACGTACTACAGACTATAAAAAAAAGAGGTAAATTATATTTTATAGATTTAGATGGTGATCTGTGTGAAGCAGTTATGTGTGGATTGATTGTGGAATGATGATTATATTGGGGGGGGGAATTAAAAGGGGGATTTGAAATGACAAATATTAATGAATTTGGAATAGTAAGAGATAAGTCAGTAGAGGATTTTTATTGGGATTGTCTAAAAGACTGGGCTGATGAAACTATTACTGATTTAATGGATAGTAGCTATGGAGACTTTGATGAATATCAAGAAGAATTAGAAAACTATTTTGGAGTAATAACAGTCATTCAAATAGATAAAACTGATTTGGATAATAAATCCTTTGACTCTAATCAAGAATACGAAGAATCACTTGAAACGGTTGTAGATAAAGATAAACTGTCAAAAATTTTTAAGGTAATAAATACTAGAAAAGAATGGTTTAGTACAAGTGATGTACCAGAAGATGAAATAGCCGTATTATTATTTACAGATGAATGGGATTTTATAACTTATTATGGATTACACAAGGAAGAGACCCCAGATGAGGATGAATTTGATTCTAGAACTTAAAAGTCAATCAAGCCCCACATTTCGTGTGGTTTTTTTGTTTGTGTGATAATGTGTAGATTTGGTTACGAGTAAAACTGAACTGCAAGGGGAATAAAATGGCTGAGCAAAAAGAAAAAGTACTAGAGCAGGTTTCAAATCCTTCATGTTCTGAAGATATTTTAATTAAAGCAAGTGATGATAATGAAAATTATACTTCAAGCAGGATTAGATGTGCAGTTGCGCTGAATAAAAACACTCCCAAAAGTATTATTGATAAATTGTTAAAGGATGATTACCGGTGGGTACGGGAGGCAGCAGCATCCCATCCATTTGTTGATAAAACGGAAATAGATCAACTGATTAAAGCAGGCGACAGATATATCTTAAAAGGATTGGCAAATAATACTAATTGTTCGAGCGAGGGCCAGAAAAAAATCACAGAACTACTGGAAGATGAAACAAACTACCCGACTGAATATGATACATATTTATTGAAAAAAAGTACAATGCAGTACAATCAGGTTGAGGATGTTGGGGGAAATGTAAGTACTGAAGATATTACTGATGCAATATTTTATTCAGATAATGACGTAAGCTGGAGTGATTATATTGTCGGTGAATTTCATAAATATGATGATGTTCATCATGAATGTGGACCCATTGATTTTGTAGACACAATTGTATATCCTGATGGTTCAGAAGAGTTGATCAGTATTAGTGGAGCATATGATGGACCTACCGAATTTGAGACTGGAGTGGAAGGTATGTTTGGCCTTGAGAGTTTCTATCAAATTGCTAAATGTCATGAATATGCCACATGGGAATACAGTTTCGAACTCGAATATGAGTTCAATCCTGAATACCTTAAACCAGTATTTTCTGATGAGGGTTTAAGCGGAATAATTACTTCTTATGAGTATAGTGATGACAAAACAGATGAGTGGGCAGAGATCGAAGGTGAATGCATTGATTCCCAGCCAAAGTGGTACGATATCGGCCTATATGTCTACATTAATAAACAGGGATATGAGTCTGTTGATTTGCCTGATCTTCGTAAAGAAATGGTAGATAAAAATATAGATATTGAGGATGAGGAATCCATTCTTAAATACCTGGAAGAAAAGTATGAAGTTGAATAGCAAAAAGGCAATAAAATGACCAAAACTGAACTGAAAGGGGAATAAAATGACCAAATTGATTTTACAAACCAGTGACAGCTGGGATTTATTATATAAATTTATTGACGAAAATGATAAACAAGACAAAAATAAATTATTTGAATCTTTTGTTTTAAAATGGAAAAGTATTGTAAATCAAATTAATGAGTGTGGTGAATTAAAATTAAATGAAGAACAAATTGAATTTAATTCATTAATTAACGAATTACATATACCCGATGATTCAATTATGGTAAATTTATTTGAATCTGATATTAATGGTAACCGCGGATACGGTTTTGGAGTTACCTCCCTTCCCGCAGAATTTTATAATGATTTATTTGAATTATTTGTTACTACTGATGGAAATTGCTATTCAAGTGGTGAATCTCCATATTGGAGCGGAACCTTGTTCGGAGCAAAAGTTAAAGGTTATGAATCTTTTACCGTCTATTTTAAAGATGGAGGTTTAGAATGGGAAATGGTTCTTTATGATGAAGAAGGGTGGAGAGTTGGTTATGATAAAACTACTAAACAAGTGATGGAGAAGAAAATTCCCGATTTTATAGCACAGAGAAAAGAAGGTGAGAATTTATTAAAAATAAAAGAATTATTTTTGGGAGATATTGTAGTAGAAGAATATCTTGAGAGTAGGTATTTGAGATCTATCATTGGTAAGGAAAATGCAATAAGTAATCTAAAAGAGAATGAATCAAATGTGTTTATAGACAGTTTTAAAAAGTTTTATGTTACTAGTTATTGTCCAAGTAGTGATGGAGTCAGCCATAGAATACGTAGATGGGGTGACAAACCATTTGACAAAAATAAAATTAATAATATTGATATATATTCAGAATATAAGGGTCCTGTAGAAAAAAAATATGATTATGATAAAACCGAGGTTCTAATAAATAGTAATGAAGTTTCGGAAATATTAGTTAATGGTGGAGTTATATTTGTCGATGATTGGATGATGATAGATGACAAAATTGAAGCATTCATCCATCAAGGTACAGTAGATAACAATCATTCTGATAATATTTTAGCCATTACAAATTCAGGAAAAATTCAACAAATATTATTTATTTCTATTACATTACCGGAATAAACAACTCCATTACGGATCTATTTACATCAACTGCAAATAAATCTCCGCGGTCATTAGAGAGAAAAGTCAATGAAATGACCAAAACTGAACTGAAAGATAAATAAAATAGCGGGAATATTGGTAGATTTTGAGGGAATGAAGACGGGACAATTTATAAATTATAATAGATGATTAAAAAAAACTTACTTGAAATATTAAGGTGGGGACTTCGGCTGCATGGTGTAAGCCATTTTATTGAAGTATTATCAGCCATAGCAGAGGATGCATATGTAACTGCATTTATTGCTTTCGTATTTATATCTATTGAGATATTAGCAAGTTTTTATATACCTAAAGAGCATATTCATTTAAAACCTATAAAATCGGATATACATGATGATTGTGATGATAACTAATGGGATGATGGGTAGATTTTGCATATAAAAAAGACAAAAAAATGAAAAACCTGCGCATATTTTTAACATCCGATATCCACCTTGGTCTGAAATTCAGCGGTTACCCGGAGATTCAAAAAGAACTGGCAGATGCCCGTTTTGAAACCCTGGAGAAATGTGTATTGCGTGCCAACGATGAAAAATGTCACGTCTTTGCTGTGGGCGGGGACATGTTTGACAAGGTTACCGTGGCCAAGCGCGACGTGATCCGTGCGGCGCACATTCTAAGTGAATTTGAAGGAAATGTGGTGGCCGTAATGCCCGGCAACCACGATTATATCTCCCTAGGTCAGGACGACCTGTGGGCCGTCTTCAGGCAGGCGGCTGGGGATCATGTACTGGTATTGGAACAGTGCAAGGTTTACCACCTTGATCATTACGATGTGGATGCAGATATATACCCCGCACCCTGCGATGCCAAACATTCGTCTGAGAATTTCATCGACTGGGTCGAAGAAGCAGCGAAAGATGAAAGTGTCACATTTCATGTGGGCATGGCCCACGGCTCCTTAGAAGGATTGTCTCCGGATTTTAACCGGGATTATTTTCCCATGACCGAGTCTGAATTGCTGCACACTGGGCTGGATGTCTGGCTCATGGGTCACACCCACATCCCGTACCCGGAAAAACCGGACATCCGTGATCGAGTCTTTTACCCCGCAACCCCGGAACCTGACGGTTTTGACTGCCGTCACGAAGGGAAAGCACTCATCCTGGATATTGACGAAAATAAAAAAATAACACCCCTTTCCATTTCTACAGGGAAATACCGTTTTCATCACGATGCTGTACGCATCAAGGACTGGAGCGATGTGAAAAAAGTGCAGGATAGCTATACAGCGGAAGAGCACAAAAAAACACTGCTGAAACTGAAGCTTTTCGGCAGACTTCCGGAAGAAGATTACAATAAACTGCCCCAGTTCCGGGAAGCACTGCAGAAGCACCTGGCCTACCTGCAGTTTGATGAAACGGAAATGACTGTGAAAATCACTGCAGATGTGATCGAAAGGGAATTCACTCAGGGATCTTTTCCTTACCAGCTGCTGAGCAGCCTGGTATCGGCTAACGAGACTGAAACGCTCCAGGAAGCATACGATATCATCCGTAAGGTGCGCAGTTGATCATTAACAGTATCCATATTACCGTTTTTGCCGGACTCAGCGGCAGGGATATCAAATTTGAGCAGGGCATAAACGTAGTTCTGGGGCCTAATGAGGCCGGGAAATCCACCATATTTCGCGCCCTGGAGAATACTCTGTTTACACCGGCAGACTTAACGCCATCCCGGTTCCAGAGACTCATGGGCCATTACCTGCCCATCGGCGGCGGAGATACTATTGAAGCAATGATCCATTTCAGCCACAGCGGCGAAAATTATGAATTGAAGCGCTCCTGGGGTGCCACTGCATCATCAAAATTGACATTGCCCGGCGGAGCGGTCATTACCGATGATGAAAAGATCCAGGTGGAGATCGAGTCCTGTATCCAGGTCCCGGAAGGCACCTGTAAAAACGTCATGATGACCTACCAGTCTGGGTTAACCCAAACCCTTGATAATTTGCGTGAAGATACAGATACACAGCAGTCTTTTGGCGACCTCATGCGTACTGTGGTAATGGAAATGGACGGTGTATCCGTAGATGCCTTTAAGGCGGCTGTTGAAGAGCAGCACAAGACTTATACCAAGCGCTGGGATTTTGATGCGGAATATCCTGAAAAGAATCGGGGGGTCAATAATCAATACAAAATAGATATCGGAACAATTGTAAAAGCATTTTATACCAAGGAAGAACTCAAAAAGGATCTGGAAGATGCAGAATCATTTGAGCGGGATATGGATAAGGTGAACGGGCATATCCGGGAAGCCGTTAAAGCGCTGGAAAAGAATGATGCATTTATAAAGGAACATAAAAAAGCACGAGGTGACGCAGAAAAGCGATCCAGATTAGGTGCGGAACTCAATACATTTGAACTGAAAATAGAAAAATTGAAGAAGGTCAATAAAGATTGGCCGGTTGCTGAACAAAAAATAAAGGATATTGAGATCCAGCTTCCCAAGCTGGAGAAGAAAGAAATTGAATTCACAAAGGAAAGAGATATTGCCCAAAAAGCTGAAGACAGTCGTGATCTATTATCGCAGTATGAACGGGCGAAAGCTAAAAAAGAGAAATTAGAAGCAGCAGAAAAAAAGTTGAAAGAAACGCAAAAACTAACCGCAGATGATTTGCAGACTATTCGGGAAATAGCGGCAGAAATCACCCGTCTAAAAACATCTTTGAGTGCCGGAAAGCTTTATGTGAAATTGCGTGCAAAAAAGGCATTGTCGCTGAAAAGTCAGGAAGGGTTTTCTGATGAATCTGCCCAAAAAGTCAAGAAAGGCAAAACCCTGGAGTGGGATGCGGAAGGGCGGCTCAAGTTAGAGCATGAAGACTGGACATTGGAAGCCAGTTCCGGTGAAGATAATTATAAAGATTTGATGGCGCAACATGAAGAAGTAAAGCAGTCTCTGGAGAAGCAATTAAAAAAACTTAAAGTAGATTCGATGGAACAGGCGGAAACGGTTTACGAAGCATATGCCCGTTTACGTCAGGATATAGAGACTGCCCAAGATAACTTACAGGCAGAGCTTGATGAAGAAACATTTTCAGACCTGGAAAAACACGTCAAAAAAATTGATGTTCCGGACAAGATTCGCAAAGCAGCCGCTGTGGTGGAAGACCTGATGCGCACCGAAAATGAGATCAATGAACTGAAAGAAGACCGGGATGAATATAAAGAAAAGATCACAGGCTGGATAGAAGAATACACGGATGCGGATGACCTGCTTTTGGCACTGGCTGAGCTTACCGGGGGAAAAAAGAAAAAAACCACAGAAATTGAAGGATTGGCTCCATTGCCTGACGGCGTAGATGCAGATGACTTTATTGAAAAATATGATTTAGCTGAAGAAGACTATGATGATGCCAAAGATGAAAAGAACCGGTTGATTCTGGAAAAATCACAATTGGAAGCGGAAGCACTGGAGAGTTCGGTAGAGGAATATGAAAAAGAGCTGAGAGAAGCAAAAGATGCCTTTGCCCTGGAGCTGAAAAAAGGTAGAAACATCGCCCGTATCCAAGACGTGATGGACGACTTACTGGATGAAATGGACAGCGGCACGTACCAGAGCCTGCAGGATGATGTGGCCCAATATACAGCTCGCATGACCGACAACCGCTATGCGGAGATCGAAATGGATGAAAGCCTGCCGGCGGGACTGCATCGTGCAGACGGTGAAGTGATTGCTTATGACCGGTTATCGGAAGGAACCCAGGATGTGCTGTCCATTGCCCTGAAACTGGCCATGGCGGACAAATATCTGGAAGACCGGGAAGGATTCATCATCATGGATGACCCCTTTGTGGATCTGGACCCACAGCGGCAGGAACGGGCTGCAGCGGTGATCCGGGATTTTGCTGAAGGTAAACAGGTGATCCTTTTTACCTGCCATCCGGCTCATGCCAAGCTTCTGGGGGGCCGGACGATAGAATTAAATTCCACAGGGAAAAAGGCTAAATGAAATGGCCAAAAAATCATTCGTACCGGGAACGGATGTTCCCTATGAGAATTGGCTCCAGGCATGGATGGTCACTTTACGGTCAAAGAAAAGAAATCAAAGTGAGCCGGATTTGAAAAAGAAAATATTATATATTGATATGGATAGTGTCTTGGTTGACTTTATTGGTGCATTTGACAAGCTGGATAAGGATCTGCAGGAACAGTATAAACATAATAAGGATGAAGTACCGGGAATGTTCGGGCAGATGCTGCCCCTGGAAGGTGCGCTGGACGCTTTTGACAAACTTTCGGAAAAATATGATGTGTATATCCTTTCATCGGCACCCTGGAAAAACCCAAGTGCCTGGTCGGATAAGCTGGAATGGGTGAAAAAGTACTTGGGTCCCAAGGCACGGAAAAGACTCATCCTGTCGCACCATAAACACCTGAACAGGGGGGATTATTTAATTGATGACCGGCCCAATAACGGTGCCAAACAGTTCCAGGGGGGATGGCTGCGCTTTGGTGAAAAAGGCGACTTTCCGGACTGGCAGTCAGTCTTGGATTATCTTCTATAAAAGAAAAATAAAAAAGTCAATGAAATGACCAAAACTGAACTGAAGAAGAAATAAAATAACTAAAGAAAAAATATCAACATAAAAAAAGGAATAATCAATGGGCGTATTTTGGAATAGTGAAGCAGAAATATTAACCAAAAATAAAGATTTAGCAAAAGGAATTATGACATTTATAAAGAGTATTGATGATACTTTTGAGGATTATAAATTATATGATGTTAACATCAGTGATTGTTCAATTAGATTTTCATCTAAAGGATATGGTTCTTATGAAACCTTATTTAGTGACATTTGTAATAAGTTTGAATTCCCTATTTTTTGCCATGAAAGAGTCCTTCCTAGTCAGGGGCAAGGCTATGGATTTTTTAATCTTTGTGGTCGATGGGAAAATGGATCCATTTGCACGTACCAAGAAAATGTATATGAAGATTACGATGGGAGTGATCCGGACGATTCTTGGGTTGATTCTGCTCAGATATTATCTATTCCTGAACATTTTTTTTCTGAACCAAATAGCAATATGTCGGAAAAAAGAAGGGAAGAACTTAATGCAATAATTAAACGTGCATCTAATGCTGGGACACCAATTGAAAGTTCGCCAGCTTGGTTTGATGAAGATTCTAATCTTTATTATCGAAATAATTTTGTTGATAATTGTATTGCAGAAGATGAAGACAGGGTAAATGAAATCTTTGAAGACGAGTTGATAAATATGTGCACTTGGAATACAGGTATATGGTTCAATTTTGTTGATGAAGATGAAAATGAAATGGATGGCCTCCCTGAAAACATTGATTGCGCAAAATTGCGTTTAGTATTTAAGGACTGATGTTGAATGAAAGTCATAAATAATCTTCTCAATTATACTCAGTAGTGGGATTTTTTGTTTGTGGGATGATGGTTAGATTTGGGGGAGAAGTAAAAGGAGATATGAAATGGGCAATGATTTAAATGAAATTATTGAAGGTATAAACTCTGAAAATTGGACATTTTGGTTAGAGGGATATAGTGAGAGATTACAATCAGAGGGAAGTAATAAAATTTTGGTATTAGATATTAACAAAACAGATTTAGCAAACGAAAAGCACGGTAATATTAAAGAACTAGGCTCCGTTGAATATGGAGACTGGGAAGCTCTTGGTGAGTATATTCCCAAAGAAGATATTGCTGTTTTTTGTTTGTGAGATGATGTGTAGATTTAACATAACAATTTAAGATGATGTAAAATGAACGAAAAAGTTTTAAATGAGAATATATCTAAGGTTGAACAACTTTTAAAATCGGATACACCTGAAGCCGGATTTGAACTCCTCAAATCTTTAAATGAACCTGAACTTAATCAAGCTGTTAGTGAATTAATTAAAAATGCTGTAAACAATAAATATTTTGAAGGAAAGAGCGATCAGAAAATTATTAATGAAGGTTTAGATATATTAAAAAAATTATTACCAAAAATTACTACCCTAAGTATGATAGGCTGTTATATGGAAAGTTTAGATATTTCAAATTTTTCAGAGCTTGAGTCTATTGACCTTAGTGGCTGTGATTGTTTGAAAGAGATTAAAGGTCTCAATGGTCTTAGCAAACTCAACAATTTAGATTTGAGTTATACTTCTTCATTAGAACTTGATACAAACGATTATAGCCATATTAAAGATATAAAAGGATTAAGAAATAAATATGGTATGGTTTCAAATGAATATAAAAAAGAATATTTTTGGGGCCATTTATGGCGAGTTATTGAGGATAAAATTCAAGAATTAGTGGATGATTGTTCTGATGAAGAAGAATATGAAGATGGCTTAAATGAGTACTTAGGTTCAAGTATTATAATTACGATAGATGAAAGCGATTTCTATGATGAGTCATTTGACTCAAGGAGAGAATATTTTGAACCACTTGAAAGTGTTTTAAGCAAAGAACAAATGGACTATTTACCAAAAATTGGGAAGGACTACCAAGAAGATGAAATCGCTGTTTTTTTATTTACAGGTAATTGGAATTTTATCACAAGTTTTTACAGACCTAAAGATGACTTGCCCGGAGCAGATGAGTTTTAATAATTTTAACCATCAAGCCCCACATTCGTGGGGTTTTTTCTTTGTGGGATGATGTGTAGATTTGGGAATAACTTTAATATTATAGACCTTTGTTGAACAATCAAATATTTCTGGAACTCATTTACGCCGTCGGTATTGGGGTATTGATCGGTGTAGAACGTTCAACCATCATCACGGCTAAGGAAATCCAGGATAATACAGATCATCGGTCTGGACTTAGAACATTTACTCTTTTTTCACTTACGGGCTACTGCGCTGCTTTATTAAGTGATCAGTACCCCTTGGTCGCACCCTTGGCACTGGCCAGTTTAGCGCTGCTGATAATCGTAAGATATAATCGCTCCGACAATCTGAGTTTAGGCATTACCACTGAAGTTGCAGCCATTTCTACGTGCGGGCTGGGAATGCTTTGTCATACCAACATGGAGGCAGCAGGGGTTCTGGGCCTTATTGTGACTACTTTACTGAGTGCCAAGCATTATACCCACAATATCCTTGACAGGATGCGGCGTGTAGAAATAACGGATACGCTGAAATTCATGGCCATCATTCTCATTATTTTGCCGCTCATGCCAAACCGGGCACTGGATCCTTACGGGGCTTTCAATCCTTATAAGGTAACGTTTTTAGTGATCCTTATCTCCGGCATTGGCTATATAGGTTATTTTCTTACCCGAATTCTCGGTGCCCGGCGTGGACTCGGGTTAACAGGTCTTATTGGAGGGCTGACATCATCCACGGCCGTTACTGCGGCCATGGCAGCTCAGGCCAAAGAGAATGATACCCTGAGATGGATATGTGTTTTTTCTACCGTAGGTGCCAATGCAACCATGTTCATGCGTGTTTTAGTGGTGGTGGCAATTCTGAATCAGCCGCTGGCTGTGGTTCTGGCCTGGTCCATCGGGACGATGGGAGCCGTGGTCCTGGCTGCATCCGTCATCTTGTGGTTTGTGGCTGCTAAAAGCTCTGATGGATCAAAAGTATCCAATGAAGTGTCTCTAAAAAATCCATTCTCCATTGGCCCTGCAGTTAAATTTGCGGGATTTTTTGTCCTTATCCTTTTTACAGCAAGATTGGCTAAGATATATCTCGGTGATCAAGGTATATATTTGGCCAGTGCGGCTAGTGGTCTCGCAGATGTGGATGCCATTACCCTGAGCCTGGCGGAACAATCGAAGGAAGGTTCTGTCGCAATGAATGTTGCGGCTATCGGCATTACCATTGCTGTTGTGGCCAACAGTATTGTTAAATCTTTGATTGCCATCTATTCCGGAGGCTGGCGTTTCGGTCGGATTGTAACTCTGGTATTGATGTTGGCTACAGGAGCAGGTCTGGCTGTATCCTTATTGGTCTAATTATAGAAAATGGTACTATATTTCTCGATATATATGATAAGTATACACAGCTATATTAACCTTTTTATAATATTCATTTCATGTAATACTTTAACAATGGACACCTTATGGAAAAAATAAAAAATTACCCATCCCACATTGCCCGTCCTTTCACCGCATTCACCCAGGCCGATGATGAGAGCGCCATGCACAAATCCCTCCTGGATATGGGCGAGTCCTTTCTCACCTACCTGGTTGGTATCATGTTTGGTGAGTACAAGCGCTCAGGAGATATCAGTGATAAACTTGAGTCAGAGTTCTACAAGTATTCCAGCCGCAAGCCCAGTTTTGGCGTCTTTTTATCATTTATGCGAATGCTTTCAACAGAGATGAAGAACACAATTCTTACTGATAAATTTGAAAAAGGTAAAAAGTATCTGGCTGTTTCCGAGTTTATCTCAGAGTTTGAGCTATTAAAAAAGGTTATTAATGATGGCGCCGACGATGGATTTTCTGAAAAGGTAGCAGCACTGAGCAAGGGACATACAGCAGGCCAAAAAGGATTAATGGACTTTTATAATATCTTTATAAGTATACGTAATACCTATGCCCATCCTGATGATAAGGCAGGTCCAAGCGATGAGTGGAAGAATATTAACCCCAAACCACCCAAGAAAGACAAGACAGGTATGGATGCATACAATGTAAAGATGAAATCTGCCTTAAGAAAATGGCCCCTGGGTGATGATTACTATTCCTTTATCAATCCCTTAATGCACGCCGCTCTATCGGAGCTGGTGGAGGATTTTGAGATTTTACAGTCTTATAAGCCTATTCTGGCCAAGCTCTTGGATGATAAGAACAAGAAGGGGACCTTTGTAGTAGAGCTGGGCGCCAAGGACAGTGAGCTGGAGCTGGAGCTGAGCACGGATGACCTGCGGTTCATGAACACGGACCTGCGCTATTTATTGGATCCGGAAGATAAATTATTTGTAAAGCTGTATTACCATGCCATTCCGCAGCTGAACCCGGAGGTAGCTAAGAAGATTATTGATCGGGAGAAGGCCAAGGCCATGGAGCCGCACATGCTGGAGATGATTCACGCAAAACTGGTTGATGACGGTAAGATAGATGATATGGAGTACCTGGTGTTGCGGGATACTGCAAAGACGTCTGCCATTAATGATGAGAAACTGTTTCAGTTGATAGATAAGGTAAAGAATCAGCTGGGTATCAAGGATAGTGTAGGCACACCTGATAACCTGGGTGATATCTTTATTGAAGCTAAGGATACGGAGAGCAACCCGAAATTCAATCCCTGGTGGCTGTATTACCTAGCTATGGTCAAGAATATTGATAAAAAAATCCCTAAGGCAGAAAAGAAGTTTGCAGGTGAGCTCAATGCCAAGATCAATAAACTGAAAAAAAGTAAGAAAACAGTACCTGTTTTGAAAAAAGTAAAGGCCAAGGAACAGGCCCTGAGGGATCTTAAGAAAAAGAAATCTGAACAGATCAAGAAAATCAATGAGCGCATTGCGGCCAGGCGTGAAATGCGGAAAAAGGCAACCAAGCCGGAGCGTAAGGCTGCACTTCTGGCAGATATCACTGTTTTTCAGGAAAAGATAGAAGAAAAACGTGAGGATTTTGACGGAAAACTGGCGGAGATGGAACAGCTGATAGGAGAACTAAAACAAACATCCGATGAAAAATTGATAGAGATCGATTCCCAGATCGATGCTATAACAGAAAAAGACGCTATGATCGGCAAATACCGCCAGTGGTCGATCCATAAGGGCTTATGGGCCGATATCGGCACTTTTGTGAATTACCTTGTTGATACGCATCTTAATACATTCCAGGAAGATGCAGATGAGGATGATGCAGGCCGGGAATGGGTTATGGAACCCAACCAATGGCAGATCGGTGCATTAGCCTACACTTATTGGGGCAAAATCTACCCCGAAGCTTCAGCTCTCAGCATTGGATTTCATGTGGGTTTTTCTGTTTCCAGGTCATTCAAGTGGCTGGGCAACGTGCAGCACCCGGATGTGAAAGAAAAAATAAACCAGCCCTGCATATGTGTATGGCCGTCTATAGATGTAAAATATGCATCAAAAATAGACCCGGACTATATCTTACTTAAAGAATTCAAGCGTTTGATACGGGTAATGATGAATGAGAATCTGGATATTTTGAAGCGGGTAGGTGCCAATGTGCAGTGCATTAACAGAGAAACAGGTCGCAACGACACTGTGCCGCTGGATTATTTATTAGAGCACGAAAGCGAATTTGATATGACCGCAGAGGATCCCAGCTACAGCGGGCTGGAAAGTCAGGAGAGTTTTAATTTATTTTCAAAAATCTGGATTATAGATGATTTTATGGAAGAGGGCAGCATCGCCCACGGCAAGATCGCCGGGTTTGAAAAAGATATTGCAGTTTACCTGACACTGGTGTCAAACGTGATTAAGCAGCTGAATGATTTTGCCCTGGCAAATGGGATTAACAGGGAGTCTGTAACTAACCGGCTGGACCAAGTGGTTCGTCTGGGTGATGTAATAAATGCTGAATTTGAAAAATATGTGACCGGTAATAAGCTGACCCTTACAGATGAAGATGATGCAAAACTTATGGAGTATGCCCGTTCCCTGGGGCTGGATTCTTATACCTACATATATTTCAAGAACCAGTTTGTTTTTTCAAAGAACTGGGAAGCAAAACAGGAAGCAGAAACGTAAAGCACCCCTGGGGTTTTTTGTTTGTGGGAAGATGTGTAGATTTGGGAATGATTAACTGAACGAGAATATTACCCGGAGCCCTTATTTTATTAATAATTAAACCTGAGTTAGCCTTATGGAAAAAATAAAAAATTACCCATCTCACATCGCCCGTCCTTTTACCGCATTCACCCAGGCCGATGATGAAAGTGCCATGCATAAGTCCCTTTTGGATATGGGCGAGTCCTTTCTCACCTACCTGGTTGGCATTATGTTTGGTGAGTACAAGCGTTCCGGAGAGATCAGCGACCGGTTAGAGTCAGAGTTCTACAAGTATTCCAGCCGCAAGCCCAGTTTTGGCGTCTTTTTATCCTTCATGCGCCTTTTGTCCAAGGAAATGAATGAGACCATTCTTTCTGATAAGTTTGACAAAGGCAAGAAGTATGGATCAGTTTCTGATTTTGTTTTTCATTTCAGCATGCTTAAGACAGTGATCGATGAAGGACTGGATAGCGGTTTTTCTGAACGGGCAGAATCCTTAATGAAGGGACGTACAGCTGGGCAGAAGAGTTTAATGGACTTTTTTGACACCTTTATCATAATCCGCAACATTTATGCCCATCCTGATGATAAGGCAGGTCCAAGCGAGGAGTGGAAGAATAATAACCCCAAACCACCCAAGAAGGACAAGGCAGGTATGGATGCATACAATGTAAAGATGAAATCTGCCTTAAGAAAATGGCCCCTGGGCGATGATTACTATTCCTTTATCAATCCCTTAATGCACGCCGCTCTTTCGGAGCTGGTGGATGATTTTGAGATTTTGCAGTCTTATAAGCCGATTCTGGCCAAGCTTTTGGATGATAAGAACAAGAAGGGGACCTTTCTGGTAGAGCTGGGAGCCAAAGAAAGCGAGCTTGAGCTTGAGTTGAGCACGGATGACCTACGGTTTATGAACACAGACCTGCGCTATCTATTGGATCCGAATGATAAATTATTTGTAAAGCTGTATTACCATGCCATTCCGCAGCTGAACCCAGAGGTGGCTAAGAAGATCATTGATCGGGAGAAGGCCAAGGCCATGGAACCGCACATGCTGGAGATGATTCATGCAAAACTGATCGATGACGGTAAGATTGATGACATGGAGTACCTGGTACTGCGGGATACGGCTAAGACGTCTGCCATTAGTGATGAACGCTTGTTCCAGCTGATTGAGAAGGTAAAAAACAAACTTGGTATCAAGGACTCAGTGGGTACACCTGATAACCTGGGAGATATTTTTATTGAAGCGAAAGAGGATAGCATTTCAATATCTTTTAATCCATGGTGGCTTCATTATTTATCTACGTTTGGGAAAATGGATAAAAAAGTTGTAAAAGATGAAAAGTCCAAGGTAGATAAAATGAAAAAGGGGATAGTTAAGCTAAAAGCAGAAAAAAAATCGCTTCCGATAAATAAACGAATCGTAATAGCAAAGAAGAAGCTTAAGGATAAGAGAGTCCAGAAAGCATCCCAGATAAAAAAGATGAACGAGCGTATTACGGTCAAACGTGAGATGCGGAAAAAGGCCACAAAACCTGAGCTTAAGGCCTCCCTTTTAGATGATATAAATACAATAAAGGAATCTATTGAAGAAAAGCGCAATGATTTTGATGCCCAGATTGAAGAGATGGTCTCAAAAATAGAAGAGATAGAAAATGAAAAAGTAGAAAAATCAAAGGTAATAGATGATAAGATAACAGACCAGACTCTAAAGCTAGATCAATATTTTCCATCTACTCAATGGGGAAGACACAAATACGTCTGGGAGGAGATGAACCAGTATATTGATTCATTAATAGATGAGAACCTCAACACTAGTGTGGCAGACATAGATCCAGATACAGATGATTCTTCAGACCCAAAGTGGGTCAATTCTCCTAATGCCTGGCAAATTGGAAATTTAACTTCCCTATATTGGGCTAAGATTCACCCGAGCGAGGCGCCCCTTGGCCTTACATATAATGTAGGATATGCTATAGCAAAACGATTCAAATGGGTACCGAAAAATATCGACGAGTCACTCGTTGAGATTCTTAAAAAACCGTGTTCCGTGATCTGGACCACGCAGGATGACCAAAATGCTGAAAGAATCGATACCGATGGGCTTCTAGGAATAAAAAAAGCTGAGCTTAATGTTGACCTGTTAAAAGACTATGAGAAAGAGCTTTTAGATTTAGGTGCGAATGTCAGATGTACAATTAAGGATAAAGTATATGATCTTAACCATTGGGATAAAGAAACATACTTTATGCCTTTGGAGGTTTTTCTTGATTCTAAAGATAAATATTCTCTGCAGTCTTTATATTCTAGAATCTGGACACTGGACTCTTTTTTTGAATATGGTAAAGTTGATTTAGAAGCCTTAAACCAATACAAAAAAGAGACGGTTACCATGCTTCAGATATTTTCTAATACGGTAACAAAGTTGAATGATTATGCACTGGAGATCGGTATTAACCAGGAAACGATTCAAGAAAGGTATGACAGGTATAACCGACTAAAAGAAATAATGTTTAAAGAGTATGAAAAAAAATATGCTAAGGGGACTTTATTCAGGCCAACAAAAGAAGAACAGGAGAGTTGGAGGCTATATGCGAAAAATGAACTTGGAGTAGAATCAAATTATCTATACGATATGATAATCAGCAGATTTCGATTTCAAAGCGGAAATAAAAAAGAAGATGATTAGGGTATCAATTAAATAAGAGGTTTTAATATGAAATCCATATCTTTAAAGACTGGGTGCGGTGGTTCCATTATTCTTACCGAAGGTGTCAGGGAACATTTAGGAGCTCACCCGGGAATCCTTGATCTGATCCCGGAAATTGCGTCAAAGGTTAGCTTACCCACAGATGGAAGCAGGTTAGCCTGTCAGATCAGCCTTGGAAGGGTTGTAGGGCAATCCAGTTTAATAGATACCAAGAAAATAGCATTATCGGAAAAGACATGGTTTGCTGTCAGGAAAAACCGCATGAAAGCCAGCCGGGTCATTCCCGGTGAAAGCCCGTTGGATACAGATATTGTAACGATTGTTGCCAATCCTGTTGCTGAAAACAGGTATGAACTAGTTACAGCCTGGTTCGGTATTTTTGCACCAAAAGAGCCCTGGGATCCGGGTTTGTCTGGTGATTCTTCAGGGTATGAAGAAGCAATTCATTTTTGGTGTAGTCATGGGTTGGTTTATAGTTCTGATACCATGTTTGAGCTATTTGAGTCCAATTGGGACAATATTTTAAAAATTGCCATTCACAATAATTACGGTGAAAGATATGAAGTTAAATAATAATAAAAATAACCATGCCAGCGGGTCTTTGAAGGTTGTACTAACAGCATTGGTCGTAAATGCAGTCATAACTATTGCAAAAATCGCAGGGTTTTTCTTTAGCCTAAGTCCATCCATGTTGGCTGAGTCTATTCATTCATTTGCAGACACAGCAAACCAAATTCTTATTTATATAGGGATTAAGGTATCAAAAAAGAAACCCACACGTGATTTTCCTTTTGGGTATGGCCAAGCAAGATATCTATGGAATTTAGTTTCTGCGACAGGAATATTTTTTATTGGTTTTGGGGTGACAACATACCACGGCATTATGTCTCTTTTCGCCCACCATGAAGCAAATATTTCATATGATATTGCGATTCCTATTTTAATTCTTGCCTTTTTTGGGGAAGGCTATGCCCTAAATGTTGCATTAAAAGAGGTTCGTGGACAGAAAGGAACAATGACGTTAAGAGAATGGATAAAAAATGGAGACGATCCAACCTCTGTTGGTGTACTCATTGAAGATGCGATTGCTGTAATAGGTGTAGTCTTAGCAGTTGCCGGTATGTTGCTTTCTCATTATTTTGGCACATATATTTTTGATTCTATTGCCACTATTCTTATCGGAGTGCTCTTGGGAGTCATGGCAATTATAATGGGATATGCAAATGGACGGTTGTTAATAAATCGATCTGTAAATGAATTATCAGAACAGGATATAAAAAATTATATTTTGGCACTTCCGGAGATTAAAACTATTTATTATTTATCTACAGAAATCATGTCGCCGGATGATATTAGGCTAAGTATGGAGTTTGATTTAAATATTGATCAGGTACTTAAAAAAGAAAAGGCAAATATTGACGAAAATAAATTTCAAAACTTTGTCAAAATGATTAGCCAAACAATCAAGAATATAGAAAATAAGATTAAAAAACAATTTCCCGAAATAACGCATGTTGATTTGGAGATAACAACGATTGAAGAGAAATGAAATGACCAAAATAAAGCAAAATAATATTAAATTTTTTTCCCAAAAAACTATTAAAGCAATAAAATATTATGTTTATGCCTTAGTAAACCCGAAAACTGAAAATATATTTTATATTGGTAAGGGTAGTAAAAATAGATGTTTTAAATCATGGAAAGAACAAAATCAAAAAAAAGATTTTATCCCAAGAATAGATATTATTAGATATGGTTTAAGCGAGGAAGATGCATTAGAGATTGAAGCTGCAGTTATTGATTCAATTGGCGTGAAAAATATAGATAATGAAGTTCGGGGTCATAAAATTGAAAAAAGTCGCATTGTCGCTTCTGATTTAAATCTTCAATTAGGAGGTGAGAAGTTGAATGTTGAAGAGATAAAAGATAATGTGATTTTATTTTTTCCTCACAAGGCATTGGCAAGAGGGGAAAACTTATATGATTCTACAAGGCAATATTGGGCTGTATCAAAAGGTAAAATAAGTAAAAAAACAGATTCTGGAGATTTGTTTTATAAGTATGTTTTTGGAATGAAAAACGAATATGTTTTAGATGTGTATGAGATAATAGAATGGTTTCCTGCGGGTACAACTATTAGCTCGAGGACCTTTAATGATGATGGGAAAACTCGTTGGGAATTTATTGGTAAAAATATTTCTCAAAAAATTGAAAAATTATACAAAAATAAGAGACTATATGAAAGAGGAAGCCCATTAATAACACCACAGCGTGGAATTCGTTATTTAGAAATTTAATTATTATTTAATGAAGATAGAAATGTGGTGGTCAGACCTTTGGATGACAAAGGAGGAAAAAGCTGAAATAAAAGAATCTCTTCGAAAGAGGCGGGAATCGGGTGGCTGTTCATCTTGGCGAAACTACCTTAAGGACCATCCAGAAGTTGCTAAGTATGCCTGGGAAAAAGAATTTGTAAAATCAATAAATAATGAAAAAGGAAGATAAAATGGAATATTCAAGTTTAACTGATTTCGATTCAAAATTAAGTGCCCTTAAAGACCCTAATTGCCCTGGGGAGATTATTGATAAAATAGTTATGGATGATGACTTTCCCTGGGGTAGTGAAAAGGCAGAAGTGGCCAAAGATTTAATAGCTAGTCACAGTAATACACTTCCCAAACAACTTGAAAACCTTTTCAAAAATGCAGCTAATAAAGTACAAAAGCATATGATTTTACTAAATCCATCTTGTCCTGAAAGTCTAGTTCAAGAAGGTATTAGAGACGGGTTGTATAAACCTGAAGAATTAGAAATCTTATCGAAGAATGAAAACATAACATCCGACCAGCTCAAAGAACTATTTCAAAGGGGATATTGGTTGAAAACCGATGAAAACGATGATACTGGTAGTAGAATTCAATGTAACTTATTAGGTAATTCTGTATTTCTTGAAATAGGAATTAAGAAAGGTTTTGAATATGCTTGGATTTGTTCGAGTGATAAAAATAACAAAATAACAGATGAAGCAGGAAAAATAACCATTGAAAAATTATTAGGTCACCCAGATTTTCCATCAATTAGGGTAGGCATTTTATTTGAGAATATCGATATGTATGAATGGTTTCTTGAAAAAGCACCAAAGAAGAGATTTTTACTGCCTATTGCTAAAAATGTAAATTGTCCACAAGAGATACTTGAGAAAATTATAACAAAGTATGCAACGGATGTTGACTTTAAGGATGTTGTTTTAGCAGCAATTAATAATAAGAATTATCAGCCTGAAAAAGAAGCAATAGAAAAAATGATTTCATCAGATGATATATCCTTAGTTGAGAAAGGATTCATAATAAGTGCAACAAAATTTGGTAGCAGAAGAATAGTATTACTACCAGATGTAGGAGCGCCTGAAAGGTCGATGGATATTTTTTCTGTAGCCAATTTAATTGAATTTTCAGATGGTTTAAATGAAGATAGTTTGAAAGATTGGTTCGAAAATTACAGATCCGACGAAGGTATCCCTCAAGGAGATGAATATTATGATAATTCAATAATTAAACAAGTTATCCTTCCTAATGGAACAAAACAAAGTATTGAGATTCAGATTGAAGGTATAACATATGAAAAAGAAAAGATAAATAAGATTGATTCTATGAAGGACTTTGACATACTAATAGAAGGAAGTGTTGACTGGTCAAAAGGTCTTTGGAATACGTTTACATTAGAGCTTGATGATAAAGTAATGTTTGATGAAACAAAAATCACTGCAGAAGGAGAACTTGGGGTAATCGAAGAATATCATTATGATGGTAAGCCTTTTGATAATAAAGAAGACTGGTCTTTGGAAGACGGGTATTCTAGCATAGATGTCTCTATGTTTTTAGAAGGGACTCTACACGAAATCAATATTGATGAAATGCAAAATGAACTTGAGCAAACAAGTAAAGACCCTTTGAATGCTGAACATATTACAGATTGGGTAAAAAATAAGATAGCAAAAGAGAAAAATATAGTTAGTGTGAAGGTAGTTCCCGAATCGAGAAAAAGTATTATTCGAGATGTCATATATACAAACACGGATACAGATGAATCATCAGAAGCTCAAGAAGAATATCGTTATGGCTATTTCATTTTAGAGATGAGTGAAGCTCAAATGGAAAAAATTGATTTAAATAACCCAAAAGAATTTAAAGTGAATGATTACAAGATAATTGACTGGTCGCTCGATGAAGTAACTTTTGATGATTCTGACTGGGATGCAGATAAAATAGAAGAATTAGATGATGAAGGAATTCTTGATGAGGAATCAAAATATTATATTAGGGGTCCTTTAGAAATCACAAAAATGAGCAAATAATGTTACCATCAAGCCCCACATTCGTGGGGTTTTTTGTTTGTGGAATGATGGGAAGGTTTGGAATAAACTGAATTATTAATATGTAAGCAATAGCTAATTACGAGACGTTATATAAGCATAATGAATAAATTCAAAAATCGGGTTATTACAATATTATTTTTATCATCATTTATTATTGCACAACCCATCATTGATTTAATTGAACCGGCATTTGGACGAATTGGAAGTACAGTAAGGATAAGTGGTAATAATTTTAGTTCTAACTCTATAGAGAGCACTGTGTTTCTTAGTGGATTGGAAGCAAACATACTTAATTCTACAGAAAATGAAATAATTATATCAGTCCCTTATGGAGCTTACTATACACCCATCTCAGTCTATACAAATGGACTTTATGCATCTTCCAGTCAACGATTCAATGTCATCTTTGATGCTGAAGAAGAATTAACAGTTGAACATCTTGCTAATCAATTAGATAATCCATATTTAGGCAGAAAATATTATGATATAAAAATTGCAGATATGAATGGAGATGGGATTCCAGAAATTGTGACTTCGGAAGCCGGCTATGGTTCGAGTGCATATTTAGCAATATTTACAACATCTTTTGATGATGAAGGGATGATATCTATTGATGAACATATAGAATTCAATTTTGGAACAGGCGTTTATAGTTCTCCCCATGATATTGCACTTGGGGATTTAAATGGGGATGGACTTTTAGATATCGTAGCATCTGAAAAAGGAGATGTGACAGATGATTTTCAAGCCCACACCTGTATTTTTATCAATACAAGCTATAATCAATATATCTCATTTGATGACCCAATTATTATTGCAGGAGAAGGCTATGAGATGTATGCTCAAGTCCAAGATATTAATGGAGATGGAAAATTGGATATCGTAACCTCTAAACAATCTAGTAATCAACTAGGGGTTTATTTAAATGTAAGTAATAACAATAATGTATCATTTGCAAATAAGATTATTATTGGAAATGTTGTAGCAACTGCTCGACCTGCCTTTGCAGATTTGAATGGAGATGGAATGATTGATATGGTTACAACTTCCTATGCAAGTAGTAGTTATAGTAGAGAAGTTTTTGTGTATTCAAATAACAGCACAGATGGAAATCTTGAATTTAATTTAGAAGTAACTATTTTATCAGGAGGAGAACCAGCAGACTGGCCTACAGATTATAATTGGAGTGCCTATTCAACCACACTGGTAGATATTGATGGAGATGATAAACTTGATATTGTAGTTACAAATGGCACTTGTGTTAATTGCTCTCCTAGTGGAATATCAGTAATTAGGAATATAAGTACAGATTCTGAATTAGGATTTGAGTATGAATACAGTAGTTTTTATCAATATGAATCTAATTCACTTCCTAGCAGAATAGGAATTTCAGATTTAAATGGTGACGGTAAGCCAGATATACTGACTGCTGATTGGCTGGGTGGTATATCAATTATGGTAAATAATAGTAATGAAGGAAATATAGAATTTCAAGACCAGATGCAAATAGGTGTAGGTAGTTATCCGCTTTCAGTCGCTACCGCTGATCTCAATATGGATTATACTCCTGAAATTATAGTTTCAAATTGGAATGTGGAAGGTCTGAGAGTGATTCATAATTTCTTGCCTGTGGATGAACAGACTGATAATCTATCATATGATATAAATAATGATGGAGTAGTTAACATTTCTGATTTTGCGATGCTAATTTCTTTTGTAATAGGTGGAAATGACTTAGTGAGTGCAGCAGACATTAATTTTGATTCAGAAGTAGATATTTTTGATTTGTTGGTTTTGTCGGATTATTTACAAGACATGTAAATAAAGTATGTTTTATTATTCATCAAGCCCCACATTCGTGGGGTTCTTTGTTTGTGGAATAATGGGTAAATTTGGGGATGATTAAGTATATATCACTGATACTATTTATTGGGTTGGCCTGGGGGCAGAAAGAATACAATATTGATTACATTGTAAAACAAGGTGTAGTATATAAGGGAAAGTTTAATGATGAGATTGTGAATGGTAATATTTTTAAAATGTCTGGCGAAATGAAACTACCATTAGGGAAGATGAAAGATGGGAAAAAAACCGGTAAGTGGATGGTCTGGTATAATGATGGCACAAAAAAACAAGAAGGTACTTTCAATGCAGACGGAAGAAGAGATGGTTTATGGACTCATTGGGATAAGAGTAATGGCAAAGAGTATAAAGGGAAAGTGGAAGTAAGTTTTGAAGACGGAGGGGTTATTGGAACTATGATATATAACGGAGGGGGTTTTGCATGGTATCCAAATAATGAAATCAAATCTTACAATTCTTATAAGAATGGAACATTGGATGGGTTAATAACTAGGTGGTATGATAATGGACAGAGAGAAACTGAGTATACTTTAAAGAACAGGAATTATGATGGGTTATTTACTAGATGGTTGGTAAATGGAGTGAAAGAAAGAGAAGGAACTTTTACGAATGGAAAAAAAGATGGTAAATGGACCCAATGGTATGATAATGGACATAAGATGTATGAGGGGATTTACAAGGGTCTAGATAAATGGAGTGATCCTCAACTAGATGGTTTATATACTGGATGGTATGATAATGGAGAGAAGAGATCGTATGGAACTTATAAGGTTGGGGAAAAAGATGGTAAATGGACTTACTGGTATAAGAATGGGCAGAAAATGGATGAAGAAATTTATAAGGATGGTGAACTGATTACAGAAAAGAAATGGAACAAAGATGGATCAGTAAATAAATAATCCTAATGATAAAATTTTTCACATTATTCGCCTCGCATTCGTGGGGTTTTTTGTTTGTGGGATAATAGCTAAAATTGTTTGAATATAATGGTAATCTATGAAATTTAAATCTGCTACTGTTTACATTATGGGTTTGTTCTATATAGTTGTAGGAGTGAAACATTTTCAGGACCCTGACTGGTTTATTCGTATTGTTCCACCCATACTCCCATTTAAAATGGCCTTAGTGTACGTGAGTGGTTTCTTTGAGGTTCTGTTCGGGATTCTGTTAATGATTCCAAAAACGAGGTTTGTAGCTGGTTGGGGTTTGATCCTTTTATTAATTGCAGTATATCCTGCAAATATTTATTTGGCCTTAACAAATGGTGCTGCGATGGACACAACGCCTATCATCGCCTGGGGGAGATTGCCATTTCAATTTGTTTTCATTGGAATCGCTTACTGGCATACAAAGCCATAGAGAATAAACGGGGTATTTTATTTATGGTTGCGATATATATTCTGGTTCAATAATTATGCCCATTTCATTAATTCAAATTGTAGTAATTATATAAAAGGATGGTAATATGAGTGATCAACAAACAAATAAACCCTTATGGTACCATTGGGCTCGTTTTTCTACATACATTACAGAAAGATTTTTAGGCGGACCCCAAATACTGAAGCTGGCCTGGGTGATAAATTTCCAAAAGACGGGCACCTTTTTCTTTATACTTTTATTGATGAATTATTATCAGAATTTTTCTCTATCAGCAAATGTGTATCTGGCTCTGCATGGGATGTATGGGTTCTGCTGGATGCTGAAGCATTTTGCATTTCCTGACAAAAAATGGGAGAAGAAAGTGACTCTTGGTGGCGGATTGATGGCATTTGTGTTAGTTCTGGGGCCATACTGGGTTTTTCCCTTTCTGCTAATTTCTGGCATACTGGGGCCTGACCAGAAAATGGCAAGTGTAACTGTTTTAGCCGCTGCAATATCGCTACACACCATGGGCGTGGTAATCATGATGAGTGCTGACTCCCAGAAATATTTCACCTTGAAATACCACCGCGGACTTATCCGGGAAGGGCTTTTCAAATATATTCGCCATCCAAATTATTTGGGAGAGATCATGCTTTATGCTTCTTATGCTTTGATAGTACAACATTGGATACCATGGGCCATTTTAGCCTGGGTCTGGATCGGAGTTTTCCTGGTTAACATCCTTCAGAAAGAAGCGTCTATGTCTCGCCATCCCGAGTGGGCAGAATATAAAAAACAGACGGGAATGCTTATTCCAAAAATCTTATAGTAATTTAAGAGAA
>Ga0209362_1000085_pt1 | contig 85383 bp, 67 predicted proteins | sample SaaInlV_165m_DNA_FD_184680 | JGI IMG/M metagenome (GOLD analysis project Ga0209362, IMG submission 184680) | Marine microbial communities from expanding oxygen minimum zones in the Saanich Inlet - Saanich Inlet SI037_S3LV_110m_DNA (SPAdes)... | ecosystem: Environmental > Aquatic > Marine >... | reverse complement strand
TTCAATGATACCAATGATCCTGAATTTGATCCCATCGATGGTGATCATTTTATCCAGAGGATCTTCGAAAGGGAATAATTGAGTAATGGCGTCTTGCCCGATAATGGCCGTCCTTCGCATATGTAGTACATCACCCCTGCTGAAATTCCGCCCGTCGCGAATATTCGTATTCAAGGTTCGAACAGTGAATTCATCCGCGCCGCCTACTTCAATATTTTTTGTCGCTTGTTTGTCTTTATATTTTACCGTGGCGCCCCACTTGGAATCATAAGCGCTCACATGGATTGGAAGAACAGCCCGGTCTTTCAGATCCTCGTAAAGTTTATAAGTAATATTGGGTCGATTCCTATATTTCCAGCGACCACCATGCCCAAACTGGATTGCAGGACGTTTGCTGATATTGAAGGTGTTTGTTCCAAAAACATTAAGTCCAGAGGCCACGGATGATTCCAGCGTACGAATCGCCGTCATAACACCAATTACAGAAAAGACACCAATGGTTATTCCAAGAAGTGTGAGCATAGATCGAAGTTTATTATCCCGAATCGCCTCCAATGCCATCCTGAAACTTTCTCTTAATGTATTTTTAAAATGGGATGTTTTTTTATTCACTATCATGATGTAACGCTTGCATCGTCAAACACTTTCTCATTCATACCGAAGTGCATCAATGGGATCCAATTTTGCTGCTTTATAAGATGGCGCCAACCCGGAGATCACACCCACAATCGTAGAAAGTCCAAGTGCCGTTATGGCTAATCCCAAAGGCATATCTGAAGGGAAATATTGATCAATAATAAAACTACCGCCCCAGGCTAATCCCATCCCTAATAATCCTCCAAAGAGACAAATCGTTACCGATTCCATGAGAAATTGTGCGAGAATCATTTTTGGTGTGGCCCCCAATGCTTTACGCACACCGATCTCCCGCGTTCGCTCTTTTACCGTAACAAACATAATATTTGCAATCCCGATGCCGCCGACAACCAAAGAGAGAATTGTAATAAAAAGTCCCGTCCCGCCAATAGCCAATTTGATCATAGCATATTGTTCCTTGAACGGATCTTGCTTGTTCAAGGCAAAGTTATTTTCATCCATGGGACGTACATGCCGCAACTGACGCATCATGGCAGTGATTTCTTCCGATGCGTTTTCCATTTGGGTACCATCCACCTTTACATTGATGCCTGTCCAGCCACGCCTTGTAAACAATCGCTGATGGGTTCCCAGCGGAATAATAATTTGCTTATCCATACTGAACATACCTAAAAATTTTCCCTGTTTTTCAACTTCTCCAATCACACGAAACGTATAATTCCCGATACGAATCTTATTCCCAATGGCTTGTTCATTTTCAAATAATGCATCTTTTATGTCTTTCCCAATCACAGCGACACGGGAACCTGAATGGCTTTCTGAATTGGAGAAAAACCGGCCTTTATCTATTTCTGCTGTGGAGATCAAAGCATATTCATTGGTAGTGCCTGTCACGCGTACACCGGAAATATCATCGTCACCCCGTTTAACAGATGTGTACCATTCAGAAACAGGTGCAACATATTTTGCATATTGGGATCGATCGCGAAGAAGATCCGCGTGTTTTATTTTAATGTTGGGACGATTCCGCATCTCCCACCATTCCTTGTCACCGAACCATTCAAACTTTCTGATATATAAAACATCTTTTCCCAAAAAATCCATACTTTGTTCAAATGAACGATCCAATCCAGAAATAAGTGTTCCCATCAATGTGACTGCAAGAATACCGATTACCACACCTAGTGCCGTTAAAAGGGACCGCATTTTATTGGCCAGGACAGCCGTTAAAGAAATGCGAAAATTTTCTAGAAAAAGAGAAAGCATTATGCAACGGCAGAGATATCGTCTTTCACTTTCCCATCAAACAAGCGAATGGTTCGATTGGCGTGTGAGGCGATATAATCTTCATGGGTGACAAGAATGATGGTATTCCCCATTTCGTGGAGTGCATCAAAAATCTCCATGATCTCCCGGCCACTTTTTGAATCCAGATTCCCAGTGGGTTCATCTGCAAGAATAATAGATGGATGATTCACCAAAGCCCTAGCGATGGCGACGCGTTGTCGCTGTCCGCCGGAAAGTTCGTTGGGTCTATGGTGCATTCGATCTCCCAAACCCACACTCTCTAATGCTTCTGCAGCCATGGACTGGCGCTGGTCTCTACGGACATTGCCATAGATCAGCGGAATCTCCACATTATGTTGAGCGGTAGCTTTTGGAAGGAGATTGAAAGTCTGAAATACAAATCCAATTTTTCTATTTCGTATTGATGCCAGTTGATTATCATCCATTTCATGAACCATTTCACCTTCAAATTCGTACAGGCCGGAGCTAGGCGTATCCAGACAGCCGATCATATTCATGAGAGTTGATTTCCCAGAACCGGATGGTCCCATAATGGCTAAATATTCATTTTCTTTGATGGTCAAATCCACACCATCCAGTGCGCGGACTTCCTCGCCACCTACATTGTAAATCTTGTAAATGTCTTTCAATGAGATCAATGACATTTTATTCTTTTCCTTTTTGATGACGTCCAAATTCTTCACCAATGGAAACAAGGGTGCCGTGTTGGAGTTCGCGACTGATGGCTTTGTAACTTCCAGTGACGATGCTGTCCCCTTCAGCCACACCGGATTTCACCGCATAATGGGACTCACTATCCACATCAACATCCACAGGCATCACCACCACAAATTTTTTACCATTGGGTGCTTCCTCTCCATCAAATTCATCTTTTAAAATAAAAACCACCTCTATCATTTTATCCTTTTTCCAGCCGCCTTTTCCTTTACCTGCTGAAGCACCATCACCCGTTTTTCTTCTTCCTCCTTTATCCTTTTTTCTGCCACCTTTCTTTTTCATGGCTTTTATCTTGGACTGGCTTTTATAATTTTCTGATCGGGCAGTCAAAGATTGGATCGGAATGGAAATAGCATCATTTCGTACTTCCGTGATAATGTTCACGGTGCTACTCATCCCCGGACGAATATTCCCAGGCGGATCGATCATTTTCACCTTTACCTTAAAATTGGTGACCTGCTCCTGGCTGCCCAAATTCATGGATTGGGCTGTGTGTGCAATTTCACTCACCACCCCGAAAAAAATTGTATCCGGGAAAGCATCTACTTCAATCTCTGCTGTATCACCTACCATCACTGTGACAACATCATTCTCATTTACATCCACCAGAACTTCCATGCGGGTCAGATCTGCGATAGTCATAACAACGCCGGGATTAAACATACCACCCACAGCCATCTCACCCACTTCCTTAGTCAGGCTGGTGACAATTCCATAAGCCGGCGCCAATAATTTTGTCTTTGATAATTCATCTTCCCGTGAAAGTAAGGACGATTGGGCTTGGTCCACCTGGCTGGAAGCTAATTCAAAGGAAGCTTCAATTTGCTCCAACTCCTGTTTTGAGATCAGGTTTTTTTCATACAGCGATTCGGTTCGTTCCTTTTGCGCTTTTACCTGTTTCAAATTTGCTTCCGCAGATTTTACGCCAGACAATGTTTGGTTGTAAGCTGCACGATATTGTTTTTCATCCATTGAAATGAGCAATTGTCCCGGTTGGACTGTGTCACCCTCTGCAACTGTGATCGATGTGATCCAGGCTGTAATGGTGGATGAAATTTGCACTTCCTCTTCCGGTTGAATTTTTCCATTAGCATTCACTTTATGGATAATGTCCCGCCGGATTACTTCTTCTGCCTGAACTGATATTTCACCATCTTCAGACGAATTCATGATCCAATATCCTGTACCACCCAAAATGATGACAAGTAATGGGATCCATATTTTTTTCTGTTTTAGTTTTTTTAACATGATTAATTCTCTTCCAGTTGATATTCAAGATCCAATGTACCAAGCAATGCTTTTAATCCAGCTTCCTGCATTCTTGCTTCATGGATCGTATTTATGAGAGTAGAGTTGGACCGTCTCAGTGATACCTGCGCATCCAAAACTTCTAAAATTGTTGCGGACCCTAGACTATATCTTTCCCGAGCCAGTTTAAGGTCTTCTTCTGCTGATGCTACAACAGCCTGATTCAAGGGAATGATCTCTGAATAATTTTTCAAGGATTCCCGAATCAGTTCTGCCTGAACACGAAGATCATTTAATAGTGTGATATAATCAAATTCAGATTGCTGTTTGGATAATTTGGCTTGGTGCTGTTGTGTGGATAATGTATTGCCTGTATAGATTGGGACACTTATTGAAAAATTCAACCCCATAGACCAGTCATTATTGATAGACTCCATCAATTCATCGCTGTCTTTTCCATTTGCAGAATAACTGACAGATGAATTCAAGGATGGAAGTCGCATTCCTTTAGCCATTTTATAAGAAAGGTCTCCCAGATTGATTCTGACCTGGGAAATCGAAAGAGTTGGGTTTTGGGTTTTTAACAGGTCCAATGCGTCAGCACTGGATGGAATAACCGGTGTCGCCCACTCACTATCAATTGTCATAATGGATTGACCAAAATCCTGGAGTCCCATATCATTAAATAAAACACGTCGGGCATTTTGATGATTCGTCTTCCGGGTAAAAACATCTACGCGGGCTTGTCCCCTTGCAACCTCCGCTTTTAAAAGATCTGTCTTTTTCACAACCCCAAGATCGTATTGTTTTTTCACCAGTGATACCTGCTGATCGGACATTTCCAGGTTTTGCTCTGCCACGTCATACAACTGCTGTGCCTGGAGCAATCCGTAATAGGATTTGATCACATTCTGGATAACCTGGATCTTAGTGGAACGCTGGTTTAGTTTGGCAATCTCAAGGTTTGACCTGGCTTGTTTCACCTGGTTCCAGGATCTCCCGCCATCAAAGATCGTTTGGTTAAGAGAGATGCCAGCGGACATATTATCATAATAGCTTGAAACGGTTGTATCCATACTGAGATTGTCATAGTCAATGGATATACTTTCTCTTTCTGGAAAGTGCGTACGCCCGGCACCAGTTGATGCATTTAAGGATGGCAAAAGGCCACTATAGGATCCTGTTACACCTCTTTCAGCAGAAGTTACATTTAACTCAGCAGACAGAAGCGTTTTCTTGCCAGACAATGCAATTTCGATACAATCATCTAATCCATAACCCTGGGCAAATAATCCAGATAGGATCAGAAACATTAACAATATATTTTTCATTTGATTATTGTTTATCCGATATTTGATTCAGTTATTTCTAAAAAGCTGCTTAATTATTCTCATCTTTTTCATATTCAATAATGTCCCCAGGTTGACAATCCAATTCCCGGCAAATTGACTGCAGTGTATTAAACCTGAGTCCTTTGGCTTTTCCATTTTTCAGAATCGACAGATTCGCCATGGTGATGCCCACTTTTTCTGCAAGATCTTTTAAGGACATATTTCGCTTCGCCATCATCACAGCCAGGTTGATCCTTATTTTTGAGCCATCCATTAGATCATCAGGTCCTGTTCTTTTTTCATTTCAGCGCCAATTCGAAATGCCTCGCCAATAACAATAATCGCCATGGCCGATAGAATATTCTCTACATTAAAACTGATGGATGATTCTGGAATGATAGAATCAAATGTGAGTCTGGGTGTTATGAAAAGATTCAAAAGAATATCATGGAAAAAATCAAATAATGTGACCGCCAGAATTGATACACCGATCCACCGGAGCCTTTTTCCATTTTCAGGGTCAAAAGGATGCCCCTTCCCTACCGATCTTACTATTTGACGCAGAAGGAATAAAACCCAGATCATAACCCCAAACATGCCAAACCGCATGAGTTTGACCGGAATCAATAACCCTGTAGGGGTAGGGGCCTCAATGAGCGCAAAAGCTTTCGCCCGCTTAAGTTCTACGGGGAGATCCTGACCGCTAATTGCAGCAATTCCTTCTTCTTCTACCTGGAATTGAACAGGATAATATAATTTGGTGGTAGAATCAGTGATTCCAAAAATTGGGCCAGCCAAAAGCATAATGAAACGGTAAGAGATATAACCGGCCAGCAGAAGGGTAAATCCAGTGAGAACCCAGTCTGTTATTTTGATAAATGTTTGTTGTGATTTTCCGGGCATGAGCCGTTTTCCTTTAATTTCAGGGCCCGGAAACTATAATCTAAAATTTAACTATACAATAATAATTTATTGTTTTACGATATTTATTTCTTCTTTAACAATATATTATTGAAGAATTCCGTCTTTTATTTCTAATAGGTAGTCTTTTGCCGCATCATATGAATTATCGATCTTTCCATCTAAGATGGCTTCTTCTATTGCTTCCTTGATCTCACCAACTTTCCTCCCTTCTGTAAGACCGCAAATTTCCATGATCTCAGCACCGCGAACAGGCGATTGAAACGCTTTCATGGCATCTCTTTCATTCACATTTGACATTTTTTCTTCTACTTTATTAAAGTTCTTTAAATACTGTTTTACACGATTTGGATTCTTTGTGGTAATGTCAGCGCGACACAATATCATGAGGTCATCCAGATCATCCCCGGCAGCAAACATGAGCCGGCGAACGGCAGAATCGGTTACAATATCTTTTATTAATGCAATGGGACGAAGATGCAAAAGCGTGAGCTTTTTCAAATACTCCTTCAAGGTGTTCGGTAGTTTTAATCTGCTGGCTACTTTATTTAGCATTCGCTCTCCAAATGCATCGTGACCGTGAAAGGTATAGCCTTTCTTTTCATCAATACGTCGGGTGTTGGGCTTGGCAATATCGTGAACTAATGCTGCAAAGCGAATCTCCATTTTATCGGATAATTCCGCAGCATTATCCACAACTTGAAGTGTGTGGGCAAAAATATCCTTATGATGCCATTCGGAGGTTTGCTCCATGCCATACATAACATGGATCTCCGGAAAGACAGTTTCCATGAGACCCGTTTTTTGCAGGATCACCAATCCAACCGATGGTTTTTTCGTTTTCAGGATCTTTATGAATTCATCCCGGATTCGCTCCCAGGATACAATGTCAATGCGATGTGCTTGTCTTTTGATAGAAGCGCGACATTTCTTCTCAATTTCAAAACCCAACTTGGATGCAAAATAAGCAGCACGCATCATCCTCAGGGGATCTTCTGAGAATGTTTCATCCGGATCTAAGGGTGTGCGTAAAATCTTTTTATTTATATCGGCAATTCCGCCAAAAGGATCTGTGAGATTTCCAAATGTATCCGGAAGAATATCCATAGCCATGGCATTGATGGTAAAATCCCGCCGAAGTAAGTCTCCTTTCAAATCGGTGTAAACTACTTCTGATGGTTTCCGAGAATCATCATTGTAGGATTCCGTTCGGGCAGTCGCCACTTCTATTTGCACAGATTTATTGGGAATCATGGCTGTACCAAACTTTTTAAAAGGAATAATTTTTTTCACTCCTAATTCCTCAGAAAGTTTTTTTGCAAATGGGATTCCTTCTCCTACTGTCATGATATCGATATCATTTAAGGGCAAGCCCATCATAAGATCGCGGACAAGTCCACCCACTACATAAACTTCCATCCCCTCTTTGTCAGCCAATCTTCCGGCGGTTTCAAGGATAGATAAAATATTGGCATTTTTTTCACCATCTAGCATTTCTCTAATATTTGTCATATGAGAAATTACCGTGATTTATATTTAATTTAAACACAGAGTACACCAAGATTCCCACAAACAAAAAAACCGTTTAGAATCAATAAATCTCCAATCAGGTTCTGAACCTCCCGCAGCTTCTTCTATTTCTGGTAATTTTTAAAATTTTTTTCCCAATAACAGATTGAACAAACATCTTGAAATCAATCATCACTCTCTTCAACTTTCAGGTATGAGAAAAAGAAGAACATTCCTTTTTACATTCATATTCCTTATTTCTCTAGCCTTTGCCCAATTTGGTTCTGTGGAAGTGAATTTCGATGATCGATTGCTCCGGAGCGATGAAAAACAGGAAATTCTGAATCTGAGTAATGATATTATCCGGTTTATTAAAACCACAACCTGGGATGAATCCTATAGCGATTTAACTATCCCTCTTCACATCCAAATCGTGTTTGAGGGTATCACTGCTAAAGGGAATGAAAAAATATTTAACTGTCAGGCTTTTTTTTCAAATGGGCGCGATCTCAGATATTTTGATAAAAGTGTGCAGTTTATTTATAATTCAGGTACCAGTCTCTATTATGATCCGGTCTTATTCGAACCCCTTTCCGGATTTATCGCTTTTTTTACAAACCTGATTTTAGCCGGGGAAATTGATACCTACGAATTCAATGGAGGCAATGCAACCTATGAAACCGCTCGGGATATCGCCATCCGCGGCTCAGGCTCTGATTATAAAAAAGGGTGGAGTTCTCGAATAAACCTCGTGGATGACTTGCATCGGAATATCGGTTTAAGAAAAGCACGACTGGCGTGGTACATTGCCATGGATCTATTTAAGGATGGAGATATTGAAGGAACTCTAGATGAGATTAACTCCATGCTGGATGGTATTGAACAATCGTTCCGAAATTTGGGTAGGGACAATCACACACAATTTTTTCTTAAAGCTCATTCTGAACGAATCACGGAAATACTGACCATGCTAGGTCGCAAAGAATTGTTAAAAGATATGAAAGAATTAGATCCAGATCGACGAGATTTGTATCAAGATGCTTTAGATACCATTTCTAAATAAGTTTTCTTTCCACCTAGATAATGTGCCAGAACAACAGCAGTTTTAGTCATTCCCTCCATAATTTCACTATCTCCCAATTTTCTTATTTGATTGAATCTTGATCGTTTTTTCAAGATTGTAATTGGATGAATCAAAATCCAGCCCAAAGATCTCAAAATACCTGTAACATGGTTCCAGTCCATTTTTACAAAAGCATAACCCAAGGCAACAAACTCCAGCATCGTGCGAATAAATCCCACATAAAATGCTACTGAGAGTGAATAATTCCCAAAAAGCATAAGTAATGAATTCCGGTGATTTAGATAATATTTTCGATGGGTATGCATCGGCAGCGAAACAGCATTTTTATGGTAAATAACTGATTTAGGCTCTGACCAAACTTGGAAACCCATGGCTTGAAAACGCCAACAAAGATCTATTTCTTCCATGTGTGCAAAAAATGTTTCATCAAATTTCCCAGCAGCGAAGAAAGTCTTTTTTCTCACTAACATGGCTGTTCCCGATGCCCAGAAACATTTTTGGGCATCATCATATTGTCCGCTGTCTTTCTCCTGTTCAAGAAATACTCTCCCTCTTGCAAAAGGGAAACAGAACAGATCCAAGTGTCCTCCGGAACCGCCGGCATAATCAAATATTTTACGATTATAATAATTCAGAATCTTAGGTTGAATTGCAGCAATGGACTCATCACTCTTCATTTGATCCACTAAAGGTTGAAGCCAATTAGGATCTTGGATCGTATCATTATTCAAAAATAATAGGAATTCTCCTTTTGCTATATTTGACCCATAATTGCAACCGCCGGCATAGCCATAATTTTTATCATTTTCCAAAAGTATAATATCGGGATGATTTTCTTTAATCCATGCCTGACTCCCATCACTTGAAGCATTATCAGAAACAATAATTTCAAAGGACGGAAGAGTAGATTTTTTCAGTGATTCAATGCATTCTGAGAGTACATCGATACCATTCCAATGGGGAATTATGATTGAAACAATAGGCTGGAAAACGGTCATAAAGACCCAAAGAGATTATCCGCCGGAGCGAATTTCTTCCAGAATATTTTGAGCGTTTTTGTCACTGGGGTTTCGATCCACCCAATCAGAGAGAACCAATTCTGCATCCATTAACTGATCATTTTTACGATAGATATATACCAATGATGACACCACTTCAGGATAGGCCTTCTGCCAACGATTCCAGGATGCCTTTGTTATAGATTTTTTACCAAAACCACGGACCTTGACCATCCCTTCCATTTGGACAAATTGTGATCTCATATCCTCTAGAATACCCAGTGCTGTTTCAGAATCTTCTAATTCTTTATAATAGCTATTTGCATATTCTACACGTTTGCTAGGATTACCAGTTTTACTTTTAATCAGATCTTCTAGAATCTTCTTCATCTGCTCTTTTTCACCTAAATCGCCATAAATCATAGCGATTTGATGATGAAGTTCTTCAGATTGGATCGGAATCGTTTCACTAGGGATATTTTGGTTCATTTTATTTAACGTAGTAATAATACTTGTACGAAGATCAACCAGTTTTTCTTCATCCTTGTTTTTTCTTTTCCGAATCTCACGCTGGTAATCCATATAATAAGTCACAGCCAGTTGCATGTAAGCACTTCTGTAATTCTGAAGCAGGCGCTTAGTTTGATTATTGAAAAAGACTTTATCGTTCCCAAGATTTCTAAACATATAGCCCGGCTGATAATCCCGATTCCAATTCAAGTAATCCATATCTGCAGGATTATTAAAATCTGCATGGACAAATTCTGTGGACCATACTTTTGTTCCAACATCCGTCATCAAATTATCATAAAGCCTTTCTGCATCTACGGGATCAGTTTTATGACTTTTTAATTTAAACGTGAGCCCTTGCATATCCAGATATTGATCAAGGCCGATTCGGTTATTTTTTGATACTGTTACGGCAAAATAAATGGGAATACGCCAACCGGCATCACTAATGATACGCATAATCATCATATCCTGTACCCGAAGAGCTTGACCGCCATACGTCGGTTTCATTTCCCATTCAATAAATCCATCTTCATTTTCAGGGTCATTATAAACTGGAATTTTCACTTTCTGTTTTTCCCAACGTGTTAAACTCGAAGTAAGTTGATCTACCTGGCGATCGGTTAAATTAATAATTCGAGTTTCTTTGTCAGGTCTCGCGTCCCGTTGTTGTTTTATGTACCAGGGTGTATTCAACAAACTCAAATTAACTACAGCCACATCGGTCCGCACTTTTTCAACTTCCTGCAAATACCAAAGAGGAAATGTATCATTATCACCATTGGTAAAAATCACGGCATTGGGTTTGCATGATTGTAAAAGGTTATAACTATAATCCCAGGCAACATAATTCCCTGAACGATCATGAGAATGGTAATTGGCATTTGCCATAACTGTTGGAACGAAGACAATTTGCAATGCCAAGGCAAACACAACCAATCGCTTACTCAATTCTTTATCTTGAATATATTCAACAATCTTTTCGCTGATGGCTGATGTACCAACCCCAACCCAGATCGCAAAGGCAAAGAAACTACCTACGTAGGAATAATCCCGTTCCCGAGGCTGCGGATTATCCTGATTTAAATATAAAATGATCGCATAACCGGTCATTATAAATAGAGACATGACAGTAAAAGCCATTCGTTCATCGCGGTAGGCGTGGTAGAACATTCCTAATATTCCCAGGATAAATGCCAATGGAAGACCAAATTGGGTCCAATCGACTCCATCTTCCCTAGTATTTGCGCCCATGGCTGTTACATAAGGATCCGTAGAAGGGCCGCGCCCCGCAAATTGCCAGAGAAAATACCTGTTATACATTTTTCGTATCTGATAATCCCAGAAGTAATCCCACTGTTTTCCTTTCTGGAATTTTTTATACTTGCTTTCCTGCGCACTGGAAAATTTTCTGGTCTCGGGATCAGGATACCCTACAGCTTCATGGATCGGTGGAATCCCTTTAAATCGTCGAGGAAACACCCCCACATCCCCATACTGCTCACGTTCGAGATAGGAAATAAATGCTTCAACCGTTTCCGGATCATTCTCATCGATATTAGGATTTTGGTTCGAGCGAATGAAGATGAGTGCATAAGTAGAATATCCGATCAATACCAAAACCATGGAAGTAAGAGCAATGGAAGCTAGTTTCTTTTGGTTTGCAATAGCCCATACCATCCCGCCAAAAACAGCTAAGATGAGTCCCGCGGTTGCGCCAATGCCGATGGATGCAGCAATCTTAGGAAGGCCTTTAATGATCACATTATGAATAATGAAAAAGATGACACCAGTGGTGCCAACTGTTATTCCAAATGATTTCCATTCAAATTTGTATTTTCTGAAATAAATAATAAGAGCAACAAATGGAAGCGTTAATAGATTTAACAAGTGCAGACCTGTAGCAAGACCAATCATGTAGGCGATAATTAAAATGTATCTCTCGTGCCCTCTCTCATCCGCTTTCTCACTCCAATGCAAAATAAGCCAAACTACAATGGCCGTGAAAAATGTACTAAAAGCATAGACTTCCGCTTCTACCGCATTAAACCAATGGCTATCTGTAAATGCAAAAACCAATGAGCCCACGATTGCCCCGCCAAATGCCACTAGTGCATCATGAACTGATTCCAATTTTCCACGCCAATGAAGCACAATCTGTACAATGATTAAATACAGAAACATCACTGCAAAGGCACTGGATAATGGAGATAAAATATTGACACGAAAAGCGATATCATCACTGATAGGAACCATGGAAGCAACCCGTCCAAGTAATAGGAAAAATGGGCTTCCTGGTGGGTGAGGTACACCGAGCGTATGAGATACAGCAATGAACTCCCCGCAATCCCAATACGAGACCGTGGGTGCCATGGTATCAAAATAAACAATAAAAGATATTAAGAATATGACCCCTGCCAAGATCCGGTTTAGACGATTATAATTAGTATGGATCACAAGTTACTCTTCTTCGGATTTGTTTTCTTCAGATCATCTTTTTTCTCTTCGATTGGTTCTTCTGTTTTTTTCTTTTCTTCAATGAAATTCATTTTGAGTTCACTAACTGTATTAATTAACATTTGTTCCTCATATTCAGATAAGTTCCCTTTTGTCTTTGCCTGAATCATATTCAAAAGATCTATATAAAAAGATGCTTGATCCAAGTTTTGCTCAACCTTATCCGTCATGGGATTTTTCATTTTTCCCATTGCAATCCATGCGCTGGACTGGAACGTGCCCACAAGATACATAAAAGATTGTTCGTCTTTACTTGGGTTTTCTTGAGACATAGTCTCCCCTAAAATTTTAATTTAATTCAATATAAAGCCGGGGAATTTAATCCCACTAACTGCGAGACCAAACGATGAAAAGTGGAATGAATTTAAACGTACAAAATTCATCAAACATCTCTGTTACATGAAAAAGAAAAACCACAATTAGGATAATCACAATATTTTACGATAAACTGATATCATCTAAGCGATCAGAATAGTCCAGAATAAACATTTCACGAATCATTTTATTTGATTCATTCTTTAGATTTGGATCTTTCTCTACTATTTCAAACGCTAACTTTCTTGCCATATGGATGATAGGCCCGTCTGTGACCATATTGGCAATTTTAAATTTGAAAAATCCTGATTGTTTGATCCCAAAAAATTGTCCCGGCCCTCTAAGTTTCAAATCTTCATCTGCAATCACAAAACCGTCATGGGTTTCTTCCATAATGGATAGTCGGGTCCGAGATGTGTCTGTCACATTCCGTTTTACTAAGACACAATAACTCTTTTCTGCGCCACGGCCCACACGTCCCCGCAATTGATGAAGTTGGGTCAATCCGAATCGGTCTGCATGTTCAATAACCATCACCGTTGCATTGGGTATGTCTACGCCCACTTCAACTACAGTGGTGGATACAAGAATACTAATTTCATTTTTGGAAAACTTTTCCATAATATTATCTTTCTCATCCGCTTTCATCCTACCATGAATCAAGCCAACATTTAGATCCGGGAAGAATTTTTCATCTAACTCTTTATGGGCCTCCACCGCTGCGGCCAAATCCGATTTCTCGGATTCTTCCACCAAAGGATAGATAACCATACATTGCCGGCCGGCTGCCACTTCATCTTTGATGAATTGATAAACTTTCCCCAACCGTGAAGGCTCTACCACTTTGGTTACCACCGGAATCCGATTTGCTGGCATTTCATCGATGATGGATAAATCCATATCGCCATGATAAGTGATGGATAATGTTCGTGGAATTGGAGTCGCCGTCATAGCCAGGAAGTGTGGATTATTTCCTTTTTCTACAAGTTTTGCTCTTTGGTTCACCCCAAACCGATGTTGCTCATCTACAATCACCAACCCCAGATTTTTGAAATTGACATCTTCCTGAATTAATGCATGGGTTCCAATTACTATAGGGATTTTTCCATTTTCCAAGCCAACCAAAATGGGTGATCGATCTACTTTTTTCATATTTCCCACCAAAAGTGCACAGGGAATATTGACTTTCTCTAATTCGGATTTGAATGAGTGAAAATGTTGCCTGGCTAATATTTCTGTCGGTACCATCATGGCAACCTGGGCACTATTACCTACTGCCAAGGCAGAGATCAAAATGGATACTATTGTTTTTCCAGAACCCACATCACCTTGTAAAAGTCGATTCATTGGAATTGGATTTTTTAGGTCCGAATGAATCTCCTTGATCACCTTTTTCTGGGCATCAGTTAATTCAAAATCAAGAGTTTCTGATATTAGTTTAAAATAGGGCCCTATATCTGGAAGTGGTAGTGACCCGGAATGTTGAAGACTTCTTTTCCGAAGTGCCATAAGCAATTGCAGAAAAAAATGTTCATCAAATTTGAGTCGATGAATGGCCTGATTCAGTTCGCCAATGCCATTAGAAAAATGAATCTTGTTTAATGCATCTTTCAAAGAGATCAGATCATGTTCATCCAAAATATATTGTTGAAATATTTCAGGTATTTTAGAGTTTAAATCTAAAACTTCTTTCACTATTTGTCGTAAAAACCGTTGATCTATCCCACCAGATTTCAATTCCTGTGTGAGTGAATATAAAGGAATCACTTTTCCCGTACTGATAGGATCATCATCCTTTTCTAGTTTGTCAAATTCCGGATGAGTAATGGTAAATCCGCCGTAATAATCCACTTTGCCATGAATGGCTATTTTATCTCCTATTTTGAAAAGGTTTTTAATATAGCGCACACCGTTGAACCAAGTCAGAGTTAAAAGTCCGGTCCCATCACTGACAATCACCTGGAAAATTTTACCACGACGGGTGGACTTTTCGCCAAAAGTTTCCACGGTTCCAATGAGAGTAACCACATCGCCCTTTGTGAAATTTCGGATAGGTGAAATAGTTGTGCGATCTAAATGTCGTCTTGGAAAATAATATAAAAGATCATGAATTGTGGAAATACCATGATTATTTAGGACTTTTTCACGGCGGGAGCCCACCCCTTTTAAAGTTGAGATGGGTGTGGCAGGATCCAATTAAATTCCCTTTCTAGTGTCGTTTTAAGTTTGACACAACACTTTCGTTATTTCCATTCCTTTCGGTAGGTATAGGTCACAGTCTTGGTCTCGCCAGAACCAAGAGAAAATGGGAATTGAATCGTAGAAGCATCTTTCTTTTGATAATTGATAGATTCATGCTTAATAATCCAATCGCCGTTAATATGCTCTACTAGTTGAATATTGACAGATTCGGTTCGTGCATTGGTTACCTGAATTTCTATGACTGCTTCTTCGCTTTTTCGTTGGCGGTCGTAATTCAAAACACGTCGCTTTCCAATTACATCAAAAGCCCGACCCGATGTGAGGGTGGTAGATTGCCCTTTAGGAACCTGTCCCATATTATCTGCGCCGATGTATTCCAATCCACCAGATTGGGTAAAGGAATACATTTCAACCTTTCCGCCGGGAAGTGAAATGCCCAACCCATTGGTCTCAGTATTTTCTATCTTGACCCGAACTTCCAAAGGTTCTTCTTTTTGCCGTCGTTCAGAATTTTCGAAAACATAAGTTTTGGAATAACCAATATCCAAAGGGCCATACATTCGAATTGTGATATTCTCCTTGGCTTCCAGATCATGGGTATCATTCAAGGTATAAATATAATAATCACCCAATTCATCCTTTCCCATCATTGGCATAGTATTTGAATCTACAGCCATGGCAACACGATTCATTCTTTCCGTCCTTGGTCGTTTTCCGCCAACTTTATTTAGATTCCCCTCAACGAGCTGAAGTTTGCTACCGTCAAAATCAATATTTGAATTATTTGATATCACAGCCTCCGCAATTAATTCTCCCTTTTCTTCATTCAGCATTTTTAAACGATATACCGTCGCCCAAGAAAAATTATTGGATTTATAAACTAGTTCACCTTTGATAATTTTGTCTGAATCAGAGTTAAGATCCCAAGAAAGAAATGGATTAAATGTAGGAGTGGCTAAATCTTTATTCTCACTTCCCAGATATTCTAATTCATTACGATTAAACGAAATAATACCACCTGAATTAGATATAGTCACTGATCCACTACTAATTTCCAGGAGAATACCTTTTACCGCTTTTCCGTCTTTGGGTTTAACCTTGATTTTTTCGCCCCTGAGTTTCTGGAAATAATCTATTCCAGTAAAAATATTATCGTTGAATCTTTGAGATATAATAGTGGCGCCTTCCAAGTTTAAAAAAGGCGTATCCCTATGAATACCATTAGGTAAACTGCTCCAAGTCACATAACTGTTACCAGATGGTATTTCCCAACCAACGGGCTGTTTTATCAAGGCGGTTCCATCTTTATAAATGGTAAGAGTGGCATCTTCCGATTGGCCTACCAACAAACTGGTTAAAAGGAAAATAAAAGTGTATTTCATTGTAACATCTCCAAATTTGCGGTCACTTTATCAAATTCTTCGGTCAACTTTTTCAGATTGGATCTTTCTTTTTCTACAACCTGTTCAGGAGCACGTTTAATAAAATTATCATTGGATAATTTACCATTGATTCCAGTAATCAACCGGTTAATTTCATTAATCCGTTTCTCCATTCGTTCTTTTTCTTGATCTAAATCTACTAATCCTCCTAGTAAAATGTAGATTTCCATCCCACCCACAACTGCGGTGGCGGATTGACCCGGTTTTTCTATAGCTGCACCTAATGTCATTTCGCCAGTTCGTGCCAAAGATTTCAATAAGTCTCTGTGATTTTCAAGAAAGAAGGCTTGACCGTCATCACATCGAACCACTAAATCAGAGTATTTCGATGGTGGAACATTCATACGACTGCGAATACTTCGAATCGCTGTTACCACTTCCTGAAGCAATGCCATTTCTTTTTCTACATCATTATTTTGATTTGTTTCTTTCTCTGGCCAAGGTGTTATAATTAAATCAGAAGCTTCTGGTTTTTTGAATTTGCTCCATAATTCTTCCGTGATGAATGGGGAATATGGATGAAGCATGGCTAATACGACCCGGATACATTTCAGCGAAATGGTTCTAGCAATATCTGCTTTGGATTCATCATCTCCATAAAATTTTGTTTTAGCAATTTCTACATACCAGTCACAGAAATCATTCCATGTAAAATCATATAATACTTTTGCAGCTTCATTAAAATAAAAACGATCTAATTGACGGTTATAATCATCGATAGTTTTTGAAAGTCTGCTCAAGATCCATTTCTCCGGAAGGTTCAAGTCTTGCTCATCTAAGTTGACTTCTTCATCCCAATTTTCCGGAATATTCATCTGAACAAAGCGACAGGCATTCCACAGTTTATTCATAAAATTTCGTCCAATCTCTAACCGGTCTTTAGAGAATAAAACATCCAACCCTTGAGGCGCCATAAGCATGATACCGAATCGAACTGCATCAGTACCATATTCATCAAATAAATCAAAAGGATCGGGAGAATTTCCTAGGGATTTGCTCAATTTCTGGCTTGTCTCATCTCGAAGGATTGATGTGAAATAAACATCCTTGAATGGAAGCTCATCCATAAATTCATATCCGGTCATGATCATGCGGGCTACCCAAAAAAAGATAATATCTGGACCTGTTACCAACGAATTTGTTGGATAAAATTTCTTCAGATCATGTTCGTGTTCCGGCCAAGTGTGGACAGCCATGGGCCAAAGCCACGAACTCGCCCAAGTATCTAAAACATCCGGATCCCGATCCCAATTTTCTGGGTCTTCCGGGCCATCAACTGACACATGAATAATTTTTGAATCTTCTTTGTGAACCCAAACCGGAATTTGATGCCCCCACCATAATTGCCGACTGATACACCAATCCTTGATATTTTTCATCCAGTGGTTATAAGTCTTTGTCCAATGTTCGGGGTGAAACTTTATGTCTCCATTATTCACTGCATCCATGGCAGGTTTTACTAAGTCGTTCATTTTCATGAACCATTGTTCCGACATATAAGACTCAATGGGAACATGCCCCCGTTCGGAATAACCCACTTTATTCACATAATCTTCTATTTTGTCTAAAAGCCCTTCTGATTGTAAATCCGCCAGAACTGCTTTCCGCGCATCTTCTCGCGACAACCCAACATATTTATCCGGTACATTGGAATTCAGGGAAGCATCGTTATTCATAATATTAATGAATTTCAAATCGTGCCGTTCGCCCATGACAAAATCATTGGGATCGTGAGCCGGGGTGACCTTCACACATCCGGTCCCAAATTCTGGATCCACGTACTCATCAGTAATAATGGGTATCTCTCTCTCTACCAAAGGTAGAGTAACTGTTTTACCAATTAAATGTTGATATCGAACGTCTTCAGGATGAATAGCTACAGCTGTGTCACCTAACATTGTTTCCGGTCGTGTCGTGGCCACAATTAAATATTCCTGAGAACCTGTAATGGGATAACGAAAATGCCAAAGGTGTCCATTCTTTTCCTTATGAATTACTTCTTCATCACTGATGGCAGATTTAGATACAGGACACCAATTCACTAAGCGATAGCCTTTATAGATAAGACCTTTTTCATAAAGCTTCACGAATGCCGTAAGAACTGCTTTGGTGTACCCTTCGTCCATGGTAAAACGCTCTCGCTCCCAGTCGCAGGAGCAACCCAATTTTTTTAATTGGCGAATAATGATGCCACCATATTTTTCTTTCCACTCCCATGCATATTCCAAGAATTCTTCTCTCGATAAGTCTTCCTTATTGATTCCCTTTTCCTGCAACATTGACACCACTTTGGATTCTGTGGCAATGGATGCATGATCTGTGCCAGGTATCCAGCAAGCCTCTTTCCCTTCCATTCTAGCTTTACGGATGAGAATATCTTGGATCGTATTGTTCAGTACATGCCCAACTGTGAGCATACCTGTTACATTGGGTGGCGGTATTACAATCGTATAAGGCTCTTTTTTGGAATGGGCATCTGCATGGAAATAACCCCGTGCGCTCCAATGGTCATACCATTTATCTTCTACGGCTGCAGGATTGTAGGCTTTATCTAAAGTGGGCTTGGACATAAATAATCTTGAAAAAATTAATAAAACTTATCAAAATAAAGTCTGCAATTTTACGACATTTCCAGAACTCTTTCATTGGAAACATATGCCCAATTATGAATGAATTCAATTCGGATTACATGGGAACAAATGTGTAAAATCAAACGATATATAATTTTATACTAGTAAATAATAATGACTGAACCAATATTCGGCCCCTTTACCATTGTAATTCTTTTTTTCACAATGATACATTTTCCAATCCTGGGGATTATTTTGATTATTTGGGCTCAGGATCAATTAAAGAAAAGAGACTTGGAAGTATATTCTCGGTTAGAAGAGATTGCTAAGGATCTTGGTGTTTTGAACCGTACTTTTCCGCCGCAAAAAGGGTTATTCCTATTTTCGTGGCTGGTCTACCAAAAACGAGTCCGTGATTATTATATTAAATATAATAATTATTTCAGGCGGTTAGATGGGCTCCCACCAAAAGAACCGAAACCAGACTCAATTCCACGATTTTTCTATGGTGGACTATTTGGAAAAACGAGTCTTTCCATGATTATCACAACTGAAGATGATGCAGATCCATTCATTATGGTTTCACAAAAGTCTGAAAAAAAATCAAAGAATTCTGTCAATCATTATAGAGTTATTTATTATAAATCAGATGACTTGGATCTCCCAAAATGTGAAGTAAATCCTGCAGTCGAATTAATGGATAGCATTATGCCGGATCCAGATGATATTAATTTTGTATCAGATGAAGACTTTTCAAAAAAGTTTGATTTAATGGGTGAAAATGAACCAAAGATACGAGCTCTATTTAATGAAAATATACGAAGGATTATATCAGAAAATCCTGAATGGGTATGGGAGTTCAACGATGATCAAATCATGATAAAATATCTCATTTCAGGCAATACAATTTCTGAGATGGAAGACATTAAACCATCATTGGGTGAACTAGCTAAAATCCATAATGAATTAAAAAATATAAACTGGTCTGATATTCCGACTCAATTGGATATTGATAAGGACACGCCAGAAGAAATATTAGATCACAAACTATACAAAAAACGAATGGCCACATTTGGTTGTGCTATAGGATGCGGAACAATTCTTATCCCATTTGCACTTTTCATGTTGTACGGGTTTTTCTCAACATTTGATTTTGAATTGCTCGGACCTGTTTTATTTATGGGTGTCCCAGGATTCCTATTATTTAGATGGGGACGTTCAGAGTGGAAACGAAATAAACAGTTGAAGGCCGATGGAAAGGTACGGGATTCTCAATGATCCTCATCATAGATAATTATGATTCCTTTACTTGGAACTTGGTTCAAAGTCTAGAAATATTGGGCGCAAATGTTTCGGTAAAACAGAATGATGATTCATCTGCTTTAGCAAATCTCAACGCTGACGGTATTATCATTTCCCCCGGTCCGGGAATACCTGCTGATTCAGGTTATTCAAATCAAGTCATTCAACAATTTATGAATCAAAAACCTATTCTGGGCGTGTGCTTGGGTCACCAGTGTATCGGATCAGTCTTTGGTGCGAACATTCAACAATCGAAGCAAATCCTTCACGGAAAAACATCTTTGATTCATCATCAGCAATCGGGATTGTTTGAAGGAATACCTTCCCCGTTTCAAGCGGCGCGGTATCATTCTCTATCTTTGGATTCTATTCCTAGCAATTTTGTGAATACAGCTTGGACAAATGATCAAGAAATCATGGCAATTCAGCATGAGTCTCTCCCAATATTTGGTGTCCAATTTCATCCGGAATCATTCTTGACGCCCATGGGATCTAAAATATTGATGAATTTTTTGAATTATAAAAATGACAGGATAGTCGGATGAAAAGGATAATACTAAAAGAAAAAATACTTTTATTTTATCCATCCTGTAATACAGTGTAAAAAGAAATTTTAGAATGAAATACACAACTATTTTTAAAGGAAATTCCGAATCAGATTTACTAAATATTTTCGCTTCAAACCCTATTGACATTCTTTCTTTATCGTTGGATGATCCTCCCGAAATATTAACCGAGTTTGTAAAAAAATATGAAGGGAAATTTCTGGCAGGATTCATTTCTTACGAATATGGTGTAAAGCAATTGGGTGTGCCTGTTCACAACTTAAATGGTTTCCCTGCAGCTCATTTTAGGGTATACGATTCTTTTGAAAAAAACAAAAATATAGAAATACCAAAAAATATTGATTGGGATCAATTCAAATCGACGCTTTTAAAATCAGAATATGATTCTGGCTTTGAGAAAATACAAAATCATATTCGTTCAGGTGATTTTTATCAAATTAATTTTACCCATTCATTGAAATCAAAAACGAAAGCATCACCGAAAGAATTATTTCTAAAACTTCGAGGGAAAAACCAAGTCGGATATTCAGTATTTATGGAACATAATGATTGGGCGATTCATTCCCTCTCACCAGAACAATTTATCAAAATAGAAAATCGAATTATTACAACAAAGCCTATTAAGGGGACATTTCCACGTGGACAATCACAAGAAGAAGATAACTATAATCTTAAATCATTATTAAATAGTGAAAAAGAACAGGCAGAACTTTACATGATTATTGATCTCTTGCGGAATGATTTGGGAAAAATATGCAAAACCGGTTCTGTTCAAGTTTTGCAATCCAAATCAATTCAAAAATTGGAAAAAGTATTCCATACGTTTGGTGTTGTTCAGGGAAAATTAAAATCGAACCTTCATCCAATCGAAGCGCTTCTTTCAATGTCTCCTGGCGGTTCCATCTCTGGCTGTCCGAAAAAACGAGCTTGTGAAATTATTCATGGTTTAGAATCGCAAGCACGGGGCATTTATACGGGAACGATCGGTTACATCTTACCAGACGGAACCCTTAATTTTAATATTGCAATTCGTACAGTAACACAAATTGGAACAGACCTAACGCTGGGAGTTGGTGGCGGTATAACAATTGAATCAGAAAATGAAAATGAATATATGGAAACATTGATGAAAGCATCTTCGTTCCAGCCATGATAAAAGCATTAATCAATAACCAATGGGAATCCATTCCCAAAGAGAATCTCCAACTCGGTACAGATACATTTTCATTCTCATCAGGACTTTATGAAACATTCCGAACATTAGATTTTAAACCAGTGTTTCTGCAACCTCATTTAGATCGTCTTTTTAGTTCAGCGAATCGAATTGGATTAAACATTCAATTTACCCAATCGGATATTTTAGATATGCTCTCAAAAGTAATCCACGATTTTCAGGATCCAAACCAGCGTGTTCGTATTTTGGCTGTTCCAAATAAACTCATAGTTTATACATCATATTTGAATTTAGATCCTTCAATTTATAATGGTGTTTGTGTCATCACCATTGAAGCAAGCCGCGCACAACCTGAAATAAAAACAACCGATTACCATGCGTGTCTAACTGCCTGGAAAGCAGCAGTAAATGCCGAGTGTTTTGAAGCTATACTTATGGATGGTAGTGGCATACTTTATGAAGGAAGTCGCAGTAATTTATTTTGGGTGAAGGATGCAAAATTATTTACCCGAAAAGAAGATGTGCTTCCCGGAACGACCAGACAAATAATTATTAATCATTCATCAGTCTCAATTCAGTACAATACTTTAAACAGTATGGATCTATCCAATATTGATGAGGTTTTCCTAACCAATAGTGGTTCTGGAATTATTCCTGTAACGAGCATTAATAATAAAAATGTCGGGAATGGCTCTGTGGGAATAATAACGTGCCAACTCTTATCAAAATATAATGAATGGATGCTAAAAGACATAGCTCGGTAAATTTTACTATAGAGAGAAATATGAAAAAGGTACTTCAAATTAATGTAAAACCGAATACAGCCAATGAACATGGAATCCCAAAAACATCCGTAACCAGCGCAGTACTTTCAAAATCGGGGTTAGAAGGTGATTACAATAACTATCGTACAATTAAAAAAAGTGGAAATCCAGACATGGCTGTATTGCTTTTCTCAATCGAAACTATTAAGGAATTAAATAAGGAAGGTTGGCCTGTAAAACCTGGAGATCTAGGCGAGAATTTTACTATAACAGGATTTCCCCATGCCCATTTTTCGCCTAATCAGCAATACCAAATTGGGGAAAGTTTAATTGAAATTTCTTTTGAATGCGATCCTTGTCAAAATTTATCTGTTCTTCCGTATATTGGTAAAACCAAAATAAATGAGTTCATTAAAACTATCATGAACAGGCGTGGGTGGTATGCTAGAGTTTTAAAAGAAGGACTTATTGTGCAGAATTGCATTGTTAAGCAAATCTAATGAAAGAGACAATTGAATTAAAAATATCAGGCATGCATTGCGCAGGATGTGTGGGCTCCGTAGAAGGCGCTTTGCGAAAAGTAGATGGCGTGGAAGATGCAATTGTAAATCTTACTTTAGAAAAAGCCACTATTTCCGGATCTGTAGATTCGGAGGGTCTTCTTTCAGCAGTGAAAAAAACCGGATACGGCGCAGAATTGCTCAAGTCGGAAGAACTCCTTGATCTCCAAGTAAAGACCGATGAAAAAGTAGAGACTGCTTTTTCCCAAATGAAAGTTGCATGGTATTTTACAATTCCAACAATGCTTTGGATGGGAATTCACATGGTTTCTGGCAAAGCTTGGCCATCCATGGAAGCAATGGAATTTGGAATTTTTATTTTGAGTACTATAGTTTGTTTTGTTCCTGGACGAGTAACAATAATAAGCGCATGGAAATCTGCAATCTATCTGTCACCCAATATGGATGTCCTGATTGCACTTGGATCTTTGGCTGCACTTTCAACAGGTATCATCAAAAGTTATATAGAGATTCATTCTTTTGCTGGGGTTGCAGGAATGATTATGTCCTTCCATCTGACTGGTAGATATATCGAAACAAAGGCACGGGGGAAATCATCCAAAGCCATCCAAAAACTGATAAGTCTTGGAGCAAAACAGGCCACAGTTTTGAATATGGAAAACAATGAAGTTCAAATTAATGTACAAAGTCTCATTGTAGGCCAAATCGTTATTGTTCGTGCCGGAGAAGCAATTCCAACAGATGGGCTCATTAAAGAAGGACAGGCAACGATTGATGAGTCTATTGTTACTGGCGAGTCAGCCCCAGTTACAAAATCTATCGGTGATGAAGTCATTGGTGGCACCATTTGTTGTGACAGTTCATTACACATTGAAGTGACTAAAATTGGGTCTGAAACATTTTTATCAAAAGTGATTCAAATGGTTGAAAATGCCCAAACCACCAAAGTTCCAATACAAGTTTTTGCTGATAAAGTGGTGGCAATATTTGTTCCGGTAGTTTTGCTTTTCGCGACATCTACCTTTTTTATTTGGAATGTATTTCCATCTCAAATGAAGCAATTAGCTCATTCTTTTTCTAACGCCTTGCCTTGGATCAATTTGGAATTATCTCCTATGGGAATGGCAATTTACGCATCAATAGCGGTCTTGGTGATTGCCTGTCCGTGTGCTCTTGGGTTGGCTACTCCCACAGCTCTCATGGTAGGAACCGGACTGGGAGCAGAGAATGGAATTCTCATTCGGGATGGAGCTGCCATTCAACGACTCAATGAAGTGAATATGATTCTATTTGATAAAACAGGTACGCTCACTAACGGAAAACCAGTTGTAAAAAACGTGCATCAAGTTTCTGGAATTATGGAAAATGATCTCATCCGAATGGCGGCATCAATGGAAAAGGAGTCCACTCATCCCCTTGCAAAATCTATTGTAAAACTTGCTGAAGAAAAAGAGATGGGGTTGGATCCCGTAACAGAAATCGAAGTTGTTCCCGGAAAAGGTATTTCAGGAAAATATGGGAGCGCAATACTCAAAGTTGGAAACGCATCTTTTACAGATTCTACCACAGAATTAAATCTGACAGGAACACCTGTCTTCCTTGCATTAAACGATGAATGTATCGGTATTTTTGAAATTGAAGATGCACTTCGTCACGATTCTGAAGACACGATCTCATCCCTAAAATCAGCCGGATATACATGTGTTTTGGTCACCGGCGATAAAAAAGAAATTGCTGATTCCTTATCCAAACAACTCAATATTGATCATACCCATTCAGAAGTTCTTCCTGATGAAAAAGCAACAATTGTGTCATCATATCAAGATCAAGGATTTGTTGTAGCAATGGTGGGAGATGGAATTAATGACGCGCCTGCCATAGCACAAGCAGATGTTGGTATTGCCATGGGAAGCGGAACCGATATTGCTATGGAAACAGGCGAAATTGTTTTAGCGCACAGTGACTTAAAAGCAGTCCTACGTGCCACACGATTGGCTAATGCTACTTTCAAAAAAATTAAACAAAACTTATTCTGGGCATTTATCTATAATATTGTTGCCATCCCCTTAGCCTTTGCTGGTGTGCTTCATCCTGTTATAGCGGAAGCTGCGATGGCTTTATCAAGTATAAATGTAGTAGGAAATTCAAATCGATTAAAATCAATTAAGTTTTATTGATTGTATGAATAAAATATTTTATAATATTTTTTATTCATTAAGCTACTTTAATTGATACTAATATTTTGATTTTCATCTATGTTTGGATACTTTTTACATCTTGATGTGTGTCGCCTGAACATACTAAAATAATTTTCTTAATATATTTTTTAAAATGTTAAATAAGTTTTTTCAGATAATCCTTAAATATCCAAAAAATACCCTTACTCTGGTAGCTGGGTTGACACTGTTTTGGACCCTTTTTATTCCAAATCTCAGAATTGATTTTTCCATTGAGCATCTCTTTTCTCAGAAAGACCCCATGGTTGCTCGATACTTTTCATTTCAGGAAATTTTTGGTCGGGAAGATAATGTTATTTCAATTATCTATAAGCCTCAGGACGCTCTAAACAAAAACCTGTATATTGAGTTGGAGGATCTGGTCTATCAAATTGATGAACTTCCAGATGTTAGGAATGTTGCATCACTTTTTACATTAAGTGATATCGATCTTAAAGCCTGGATAGGTGACTTGTATGATGACTCTACACCCTGGGGTGAAGATTCCATATTAAAAGTTTTAAAATATATTCAGGAAGACCCGTCAATTGGATCAAGGGTATTATCAAAAGACCTCAATTATGGGGCAATCATAATTACTCTTACGGATGTTGCCAACAACCATCATGATCGAACAGCACTTATAAATCAGATCAAAACTCTGACTGCTAAAACATCTCCGGAGTGGACTTATTCCGGTGTATCTGTTTTACGAACTGAGTACGTAAGCTATATGATCCGAGATAATTTTCTTTTTCTACCACCCATAGCCATTTTATTAGTATGCATCTTGAGCTTTCTTTTTCGAAACTGGGTTCAAGTCCTTCTTCCAATCTTGACCGTTCTCATTACAGTAATATGGCTTTTAGGATTCATGGGTCTTTTGGGTTTGGAAATCAATATTATGACATATATCGTACCTACACTTCTTTTTATTATTGGGATTGGTGATGCCATTCATATCCAAGCAAGATTTAGAGAGAATCTTTCCCGGGGAGATACTGACCCTGAAAAGGCCATGCTACTAACTATGGTCCAAATGTCTAAAGTAATATTTTTAACCAGCATAACTACATCCATTGGCTTTCTTGCCCTTATGACTACTTCCATCAAAATCGTGCAGGAATTTGGTTTCGAAATTGCCATTGGTGTTATGATGGCTTGGTTGGTATCCCTTTTAGTTGTTCCACCAGGCATTCTGCTTCTAAAAGGTTTTCAATACCAAAAAACATATCCCTTTTCAAATCTTCTGAAATGGCTTTCAACAGCTATCTTAAACAGACCGTGGGTATTTGTAATTATTCCTGTGATGATCTCGGCCATATCTATTTTCAAGATTAAAGATATCTCTACTGATGCATCTCTCATGGATGATCTTAGACCACAAAACAAGCTCTATCATGATCTGAAACTCACGGAAAAATATTTTGGCGGTGTGCTACCATTCGAAGTTTTGCTACACTTGGATCCTAATTTCAATGGTGCTCCAAAGAATGTGGTAGACCCTGATGTACTTCCTTTTTTAAATCAGGTTGAATCTCTGCTGCGTTTTCAGCTAAAGGAAAGTCGTTTTTTTTCATTATCAGATCTGCTTGAATCTGTTAAACGAATTCGTAGAGATGATATGTCCGCATCCTATACCCAGGAAACAATTGATATTGTGCTTGAAAATCAGTCAAAAGAACAGATTAAACTGGTGAGCCCAGACGGAAGAACCCTACGGATCTCCGGTCTGATAGAAAACAAAACTTCTTCCGCTATGGAAAAGATTTATACTCAACTGGATTCACTGGCTCGATCCTTTCCTCCTTATCTATCCATTGAATATACTGGCACTACCGTTGTTGCTCTAAAGACCAATGATTATCTCGTTCAGTCTTTGGGCAATAGCCTAGGGATAGCTTTACTGTTTATCAGTATTATTATGATATTCCTGTTTCGGACTAAATCAATCCTTTTCGCCAGTCTGATCACCAACCTGATTCCCATTTTTACAGTGCTTGGGGCATTAGCCTGGTTAGAAATCTCTATACGTCCTCCTACAGCTATGACATTTTCAGTAGCCTTGGGTATTGCTGTAGATGACAGTTTGCACTTTCTACTTCGTTACCGTCGCGAGTTGTCCCAAGGCTTAAGCAGAAAAGATGCTATCAAGGCGACAATAATGAATACTGGATCAGCACTGTTGATCACCACAATCGTTCTGGTATCTGGGTTTTCAGTTTTGGTTCTGTCCGCTTTTTTACCTACTTATCAATTTGGAATACTATCAGCATGTATGATAGGATCTGCCCTAGTTTGCGATTTAACACTTCTCCCCGCTCTTTGCTTGCTTCTCCCTAGCGATCACCACAGAGAAACATAATTAGAGATAGGTTTTGAGAGAATAAATTCAGATGGCAAATAAAAAAACCATCTTTAGATTATATTAGCTAAAATACCACTATTTTGATTGCCAGAATATCCCGATCCCAATATTTAATTCTTATCCTAGTAGCGTTTAATTTGAATATAAATGGCTTTGCTCAATCATTTTCGGCTAAAGGTCAACTCTGGACCAGCACTCTAACCAGCAACGATGTTCCAGATGGCCTTTCATCAACGGAGTCCACCTTAGGATATATCCCGACTCTCTCGCTGTTTAAAAACTTATCCAATAACCAATTGGTAGATATTGAATGGGCCTATCGATTAGACAGAGCCTATTCCGGTGATTCCCTATTGCATAACAATGAATCTCATCACCGCTACTGGGTACGGTACGCCAGCGAAAAATTAGAAGCCCGGCTGGGCTTACAGAAAATTGTATTTGGTCCCTCCTTTGTTTTACGTTCCCTTTCCTGGTTTGATACGATTGATTTAAAAGATCCCACCGGACAAACTGACGGTGTAGAAGCATTCCGACTGCGGTGGTTTCCTTCTAATTCCTTATCAATCTGGTCTTGGACAATTCTCAATGATCAGGATACTCTTTCCTATGGAAGTCGAGTGGAACTTTCCAATTCAGCAGGAGAATGGGGATTAACCTATCACCAGGATCCTTCAAAGTCCCTGAAAGTAATTGGCCAAATTGGTATTCCAGTATCTGGTTCTCACAATCGCATAGCTATTGATTATCGATATGATGGATTTATTGGATTTTGGAATGAGAGTGCTTTAATCAAATCTAATAGATCCGATATTATAATGGCTACAATTGGAGCAGACTATACCTTGCCAATTTCTAATGGCATCCTGATCATGGCAGAATATATGTCCATTTCCAATAAATTTGATTCATATGAATCATCACAATCTTACACGGCCCTTATGGCCAGCATGCCCCTTGGTATGGTACACCAGCTCATGTTCATTTCGCAATTTGATTTGGAAGAGAACCGCAGTTATAATTATCTACGGTGGAGCAGTACCTATGATCATTATAGTTTAAATTTCATCTTGTCTATTAGCCCAAAACGTTCTCAATATTTACCGATCACAATGCCAAATTCCTTAGCAGGATTTGGAACCGGTTTTCAATTTATGTTTATTTACAATCATTAAGGAAAAAAGATGGAAAATAATGCCGTCATTACCATAAATAATCTGGTCAAGCGTTTCCCCGTAGGCGGTGATTTTTTCACCGCTCTAAAGGATGTAGACCTGAAATTGAACAAAGGTGAATTCACTGGCTTGGTTGGGCCTTCTGGCTCCGGAAAAACTACGTTGCTGAATATTATCGGTGGATTGGATTCCCCCAGTGAAGGGCAGGTAAGCGTCCTGGGCCAAGCTTTAAATGACACATCCCACGGCGACCGGGCTAGACTCCGTCGTGAACATATGGGCTTTATTTTCCAGAGTTATAATCTACTCCCCGTATATACAGTATTCGAAAATGTGGAACTACCTCTGATCTTAAACAAGGTTGAATCCCGAGAACGGGAGGAAAAAGTAACCCAGGCCATAGAATGGGTAGGCCTCAGCGATAAGCGTGATTCTCGTCCGGCAATGCTCAGCGGTGGTGAGTGCCAGAGGACCGCTATTGCCAGAGCTATTGTACACCAGCCTGCATTGGTGCTGGCAGATGAACCCACCGCTAACCTGGACGCGGAGAATTCCCACCACATTATGAAAATCATGTTACAGCTAAATCACGAACTGTCCACTTCTTTCATTTTTGCTACTCACGATGAAAAGATCATGGCCTACCTGCGACGGATTATTCATTTGGATGATGGACAAATAACTGAAGATGAAAAAATTAAAAATCCCAAGACCAGTGCATAAAGATGCTTTTTAAAATTGCACTGAAAAATCTTCTGGGCGCCAGGTTACGCACTTTTCTAAATGTTCTTGTGACCGCTTTTTCATTTTTCCTTATCCTGTTCATGTCGGCCATGTACAATGGTATGCTGGAACACGCAAAACAGGTTACCATGGATACGGAGATCGCCGGCGGCGCCTATTGGCACCCGGAATATGATCCGCTGGATCCCATGACCTTTGAAGATGCCCACTCTGCTTTGCCCGGAGATGTACAATCACTAGTGGATCAGAAAAAAGCGTTCCCGGTTTTGGTAAGCCAGGCTTCCATTTATCCCGGCGGCCGCATCATGCCGGCCATTATGAAAGGCATTCCCCCTGGTCAGAATATTGTTAATATGCCAACAGACGCACTTTTCGGACATGATGATATTGCTATACCGGTACTGATAGGAAAAGGAATGGCTAGCGATACCAAACTGGAAGTGGGTGATGTCTTTACCATTCGCTGGCTGGATGCAGACCGGACCTATGACGCCAATGAAGGAACCGTGGTACATATTATGGATACGGAGAATTTCAAACTGGATATGAGCCATATCTGGATACCGCTTAAAAAAGCACAAACCATGCTGGCCATGGAAGGAGAGGCCACTTATGTGACTTATGAAAAAGGACTTCCGCCGGTTCTAGACAAAGGGGACTGGATACCTCGCGATATCAACTACCTGGTGCAGGACATGGAAGCCATCATCGCAGCGGACAAACCGGGAGCCCAGGTTATGTATATAATTCTCTTGGCTCTTGCCGCCATGGGCATCTTCAATGCTCAGGTATTGTCTATCTTTCGCCGGGGAAGAGAAATAGGGACACTCATGGCTATCGGGATGACACGCCCCCGAGTAGTAGGACTCTTCACACTGGAAGGAGGCCTCAATGCGGTGCTTGCCGCTGTGGCAACATTGATTTTCTTCGGTCCTGTGCTCTGGTATTTTGGTGTGTATGGAATTCCCCTGCCTATTGATTACACAGAAATGGGTATGATTGTGGCCAAACGTCTGATTCCGGTTTATACCATCGGACTTGTTGTATCAACCACCATTTTGGTATCTATCATTGTACTCATAGTGAGCTACTTGCCTTCACGACGAATTGCCCGTATGAAACCTACGGATGCCTTGCGAGGCAAGGCAGTGGCATGATCAAGTTTTTGACCAAAGGATTGCTCCGGGATCGTTCCCGAAGTCTGTTCCCCGTTTTGGTTATTACCCTCACCGTTGCCATGGTTATTTTCACAATTGGCTTTATGAAAGGTACGATGAACAGTTTAATTCTTGATACTGCCGTCATATTAACAGGCCATGAAAAAGTTGTCACACGGGCCTATAGTGAAGAAAGCCAGTTAATGCCTAATGACTTGGCTTTAATGGATGTGAATCAAATGATTGAGAATTTGGAACAGGAATATCCTGATTTTTTCTGGTCACCACGGATCACCTTTGCGGGGCTTTTGGATGTCCCAAATGAAAACGGTGAAACAAAAGCTCAAGGCCCAGTTATTGCCTTTGGTATTGATTTCCTTTCTCATGGATCGCGACAGGTAGAGATCTGGGAACTTGAAAGATCACTCGTGAACGGAAAGCTGCCAAAAAATAGAGATGATGCACTTATCAGTTCAAAAATGGCGAATCAATTAAATATAAAGACTGGCGAAAGTGTCACATTCATTGGCTCAACCATGGATAATGCTTTTACAACCTACAATTTTAACGTATCAGGGACATTCAACTTAAGAAAAGGCCAAACAGACAAACAAATGATGCTCGTGGATTTGTCTGGCGCCCGTCTTGCTTTAGATATGGAAAATGCTGCTTCAGCGATTTTCGGCTTTACTCACTCATTGTATTACGATGATGAAGCGGCCGTGACTCTTCGAAACCAATATAATAAAGCAGAGAGTGACAGTTTGGATATTTTCAGCCCCTTTATGCTCGCCCTGCGGGATGGGAATCAGATGGGCACCATGGTGGACATGAGTGCCGCAATGATGGCAATTATGGGTGGAATTTTTTTGGTGGTTGTTATGGTCGTCCTTTGGAATATGGGCCTTATGAACGGCCTGCGTCGCTACGGTGAAGTTGGCCTGCGATTGGCTATGGGTGAATCCAAGGGACAGGTGTACCGCTCTATGATCTCTGAATCAGTGATTATCGGGCTCGCAGGAACGGTAATAGGTACAGGAATTGGTCTTGCTCTAACCTATTACGTTCAAGAGAATGGTATAGATTATACAAAGGGAATGGAAGCACTTTCAAATTCGTCCATGGTTATGCCCAATATTTTCTACGCCCAGGTCACGCCCGATCTTTTCTATATTGGATTTATACCCGGTGTTTTGGCTACGGTACTGGGAACCATGCTGGCGGGCCTGGCCATATACAAACGGGAAATGGCACAATTATTTAAGGAACTTGAAACATGATTAATATTTTTATTTCTTTTCTATCTTTTACCTTCCTGTTGGGTCAATCGAATGATATGTCCGTTCAGGAAATTATCCAGGCCATGGATAATAACCTGAATGCAAAAAACAGGGTGTTAACCAGCAAAATGATTGTCCATGGGCGGCGATCCAGCCGCACCATTGAATCCAAGAATTGGGTTGTCGGTATCGATCTAGCATTCACTGAATATCTTTCTCCACCCCGGGAAAAAGGGACTAAAATGCTGAAGCTGGGTGATAAACTCTGGACCTACTCGCCCCAGACAGACCGGGTAATCCAGATCTCCGGACATATGCTGCGTCAATCGGTCATGGGCTCAGACATGTCCTATAATGACATGATGGAAGATCGTCCACTCATTGAACTATACGAGGCCACATTGGAGGGATCAGTAGAGATCGATGGACGGAGCCATTGGATCATGTTACTGGAAGCAAAAGTGAAAGGATTGTCTTACCCCAAGCGCCGGGCCTGGATTGATAAGGAATACCTGCTGCCCATGAAAGAGGAACTTTACGCCAAAAGTGGGAAACTGCTGAAAACGTCAACTATGGACGGAATAAAAAAAGTACAGGGTAGATGGTTCCCGTCACGATTTGTGTTTAAGGACGAGCTTAAACGGAATAGCAAAGGGACTGAATGGGTGATCGATGAAATCGAGTTTGATGTAGACATCCCAGATTCCCGTTTTTCGAAGGCACTATTGAGAAAATAACATTACTGTTTCTATATGCGGTGTATGGGGAAACATATCTACCATGGCAGCAGATTTGATTTCGTATCCTTTTTCAGCCAATACCTTTGCATCTCTTGCTTGAGTGGTTGGATTACAAGACACATACACAATTTTCTTCGCTTTGAGTTTGTATAAATAATTTGTCATATCCGGATGCATTCCTGCCCGTGGCGGATCGACAATGACAACATCCGGTTTTGGAATTCTTCTGGGTAATTGCCCCGATTTAAAAAATGTATCCAAATTTGCTTTTAGAAATATTGCATTAGTTATTTTATTCTGTTGTGCATTTTTTTCTGCATCTTCTAAGGCAGAACGGATTATTTCAAAGCCATAAACTTCTTTCACCTGATTGGCTAAATAAAGTCCAATGGTTCCCGTGCCACAATACAAGTCAAAAACTATCTCGGACCCGGTTAGTCCCGCTGCTTTTACTACTTCATCATAGAGATGTTTTCCTTGAGTGGTATTGGTTTGGAAAAATGAATTCGCTGATATTTCGAATGTTAAATCGCCTATAGTTTCTTGAATAAATGGATCACCAAAAACCAGTGTTTCAAATTCACCAAAAGCAACATCTGCCTTTCGCGTATTTACATTATTTACCATGGATGTGATTTCAGGTACTTGCTCTAAGAGCGCATCAATTAGGGGTGATAATTTATTCATATCATCATAGGCAGTAACAAGATTCACCATGATTTGATTCGTATTCACGCCAAAGCGGAGCATTAAAAATCGAAGAAATCCAATATGTGTTTTTGGGTCGTAAGGTTTTAAATCGGGGTGAGCCAAACAAACTTCTCTGGCCACTTTCATAATTTTATTTCCTATGACTGGTTGAATATGACAATCTTTAATATCTAAAATTTTATCGTACCGTCCCGGTATATGGAGACCCACGGCAAAAGATCTGTCTACGCCTTCTGGCTCCGTATCTAATACCCAGCGATGGGGCGAAAAAGTAAATTCCATTTTATTTCGATAATTAAAAATAGGGTCGGCACCCACAACATGATCAAGTTTAAAATCTTGAAATCCACCGAGACGTCGAAAAGCATCTTCTACTTGAATAGATTTTTCTTTTAGTTGTTCATTGTATGATAAATTCTGGATCTTACAGCCACCACACACCCCAAAATGGTCGCATGGTGCTTCCACCGCATTGGGTGATTCAGTTATGACATGTTGTACACGAGCTTCTGCATATCCTTTTTTCTTTTTATAAATACGAGCATTTACTTTTTGTCCTGGGATACCACCTTTTACAAAAATGACAAAATCATCTTTACGTGCCAATCCCATTCCGCCGTAGGCTAAAGATTCAATTTGGAGTTCTAAATCAACCCCACGTTTTATTTTATTGAGTTCATTCATTTTATTTTAATATTTCTTTAATTGTTTGATTTGTTGAAGGTGAAGTATCCAAAATTGTATAAGCATCATTCACCATGTTAATTGCAATATTCGCCTGATTTTCATTTTGAGCATGTACAATAGCCAAAGGTTGCCCAGCATCAACTTTTGTGCCCAAACCCAAAACATGAGATAATCCCACACTATGATTAATAGAATCACTGGCTTTTTTTCTTCCTCCACCTAACTCCACAACTGTAAGACCCACAGCCCGTGTATTTATTTGAGAAATAAATCCAGATTGATGTGCTAGTATAGGCTTTACCACAGATGCTAATTCAAAGTGTGAATCAGTATTTTCTAAAATGCTATTGGGTCCGCCTAGTTCGGAGACCATTTTTTCAAAGGTTTCTGCAGCTTTACCAGAATCCAATACTTCTTTCGCTTTTTGAAATCCATCATCAGTTGAATCCACCAATCCTGCAACGGTCAGCATTTCTGCAGCCAACGTTAAAACCACTTCATGCAAACGGAATTCTTGTCGCACGCACTTTAAGTAATCGATGACTTCTATTATTTCTAAAGTATTTCCAACTGTACCACCAAGAGGCTGGTTCATATCAGTAATAATTGCTGATGTATTCATCTCAAATTTCTTTGCCACTTCTATGATACAGTTTCCCATATTTCTAGCAAAATCCAAATTATCTGCAAATGCACCATTCCCTGTTTTAATATCCATGACCAAACCATCCAGACCGCCAGCAAGTTTTTTAGACAAAATAGATGCAGTGATTAGGGGGATAGATTCTACAGTAGCAGTCACATCTCTCACGCCATAAATCACTTTATCAGCTGGTGCCAAATTTGATGTTTGCCCAATAATGGCACACCCAACATTTTTTACAATACGACGAAATAACGAAATATCTGGCGTTGTATTATATCCAGGAATTGATTCCAATTTATCTAGAGTGCCACCCGTGTGCCCCAAACCACGGCCCGAAATCATTGGATTATAAATACCGCAGGACGCCACGATGGGTGCTAACATAATGCTCACCTTATCCCCCACGCCACCAGTGGAATGCTTATCAACCACAGGGCCATTCAAATCATTCCATTTTAATTTGTCTCCCGATTTCACCATATGGTCTGTGAGAGAAAAAGTTTCTTCCGTCGACATACCTTTAAACATAACGGCCATACAAAAAGCCGCAATATGGCTTTCGGAAACAGATCCATTGGAAATGCCTTCAATATAATATTGAATTTCCGAATCGCTTAATGGCAATCCATCTTTCTTCTTTCGAATGATTTCCTGAGGAAGCATGATTTGGCGTTATTAAAAGCTATTTATTATATTGTAAAAGAAATTCACTCAAAAGTGTTTGTAGATCACTTGTCGCTTTTGCTGCGTTTTTTATTGAATGAGCATGGGTTAAATGTTCATCACTCATTCCAGCTGCCATATTGGTTATAATAGACACTGCTGCAACATTTAGTCCATAAAATCGGGCAAGTATTACCTCAGGCACAGTGGACATCCCCACTGCGTCAGCACCTAATAATTTTGCAGCCTGAATTTCTGCCGGCGTTTCAAAACTTGGTCCACAAAACCAAATATAGACACCCTCATGTAATGTTATTTTTTTTGTTTTGGCTGCGTCTCTAAATTTGTCACATAAAGTTGGATTATACGCATCAGCCATATTAACAAAACGGGATGTTTCTGTTTCGCCAAATAAAGGAGAAACGCCTGTGAAATTTATATGGTCCGTCAACATCATTACACTTCCGGGCTGTGCTTCCGGAAGTAAACTGCCAGCAGCATTGGTTAATAATAGTGTTTCACACCCTAAACCATGTAATGTTTCAACGGGGATTCTCATAATATCTGGTTTGCCAGATTCATAATAGTGGGCACGGCCTTGCAAAACAACAATTTCAATGTCATTTATTTGGCCCAAAATGAGTTGCCCTGCATGCCCCTTTACTCCAGCATCGGGGAATCCGGGTAGATCTTTATAAGAAAATATAATTTTATTATCAACATTTTCTGCAAACGGACCCAATCCTGTTCCTAGAATTATAGCAACCTTTGGATGTCTGCCATCCGCTTTTGAACGGATTATTTCTACTGCTTTATTATTTCCCATCAATTAAACTCCAATCGGATGCCAAGTCGTTTTGGTTTCTTGACATTTAAGAATATGGTAAGGACTTTGGTGCTTATCATTGGACCAATCTTGGAGTGGAAACTGAATGACATGTTTCACATTTAAGGCTGCATTCGTTTCAACCAATTTTTGATCATCGGGATTATTACCACAGTAAATAATGGCATTCACATCCATGTGAGATGAAAAATGCTCAATTAATTCTGATCTATAACCGGTTAAAATATTAATTACGCCACCAGGCACATCAGATGTATGTAGTACTTCAGCAAAAGAAATTGAAGAAAGAGGACGTGATTCAGATGCCAGAATAACAATGGAATTCCCTCCAGCAATTACGGGAGCAATAATGGAAACCAATCCCAGAAGCGAAGTATCATCTGGCGCAATGGCAGCAACCACGCCCGTTGCTTCCGGCAAAGTAAAATTAAAATAAGGAAGAGAAACAGGATTCACGCGGCTAAAAACTTGTTGGAATTTATCGGCCCAACCTGCATAGTAAATGAGCCGATCAATGGATTGATTGATTTCATTTTCTGCCTGTTTATTTGTCAAGCCTTGTAAAGTTAATTCAGCCATAAACTGTTCTCTTCGCCCTTCTAACATTTCACCAACTCTATACAAAATTTGCGCCCGATTATAAGCGGTACGTGAAGACCATCCATTAGAGGCACTTCTTGCTGAAACCATGGCATTGCGAAAATCCTTTCGTGAACCGCGACAAATATTTACCACAGTCGTTCCTTTTTTATCTGTCCATTTGATATATCGTCCGGATTCAGTTCGCGGGAATTTTCCACCAATGAAAAGTTTGTATGTTTTTTGAATATCTATTCTTTGACTCATTTTTTCTCCTACACCAAATTTACGTAGCCGGAAAGACCTTCGATGCCACCCTCACTGCCAACGCCACTTTCTTTATATCCACCAAAAGGAGATGATGGGTCAAACTTGTTAAAAGTATTTGCCCAAATAACGCCTGCACGAATATCTTGAGTTACTTTAAAAATTTTGGATCCTTTATCTGTCCAGACACCACCGGATAAACCATAAGGTGAATTATTTGCTTTGGTGATGACTTCATCCACTGTTCGGAAAGTTTGGATTGCTAAAACAGGGCCAAATATTTCTTCCTGAACAATTCTATTAGATTGGCTTACATCTGTAAATATTGTAGGCGCAAACCAATATCCCTTTTTCGGAAGCGAGCATGCTGTTTGATGAATTTTTCCACCTTCATCTTTACCAAGTTTCACATACATTTTAATTTTATCTAATTGCATTTTGGAATTGATAGCGCCGATGTCCGTATTTTTATCTAAAGGGTCGCCAACAATTAATGATTCCATCCGTTTTTGAAGTTTTGCAATTACTTCATCGGCTACACCTTCTTGTACGTATAAACGGGAACCGGCACAACACACATGACCTTGGTTAAAAAAGATTGCATTAATAATTCCTTCTACTGCTTGATCAATAGGTGCATCTTCAAAAATGATATTGGCCGCTTTTCCGCCTAATTCTAGTGTGTATTTTTTCCCCGAACCCGCCACAGATTTCATGATGTATTTTCCCACATCTGTACTTCCTGTGAATGCAATTTTATTTATATCGCCATGGTTAACCAAAAACTTTCCCGTTTCTCCTGCGCCATTAACAATATTCACTACGCCCGGTGGTAGATCTGCTTCTTGAATAATTTCTGCTAATTTCATGGCTGTAAGCGGTGTTGTTTCAGCGGGTTTTAATACAACGGTATTCCCGGTGGCCAACGCCGGTGCCAATTTCCAGGCAGCCATCAGTAACGGAAAATTCCAAGGTATAATTTGTCCCACAACACCTAAGGGTTCTGTCGCCCTTCCCGGAAAGGCATATTCTAATTTATCTGCCCATCCTGCATGATAAAAAAAATGAGCTGCGGCTAAGGGCACATCTACATCTCGAGACTCACGAATAGGTTTACCACCATCCATTGTTTCAATGACCGAAAATTCTCTCGCTCTTTCCTGCAGTAATCGAGCAATACGATAAATATATTTTCCTCGTTCTTTAGGGTGCATTTTAGACCAAGTTTTTTCATAGGCTTTTTTCGCAGAAGCCACAGCCTTTTCAATATCTGCTTTGCCTGCTTCAGCAACTTCAGCTATTTTTTTCTCATTTGATGGGTTTATAGTGTCAAAATATTTCCCATCAACCGCTGGAATGAATTCGCCATTAATAAATAAATCATATTGATCTTTTAATTGAATATGATCAGTGCTTTCTGGAGCGGGGCTATAATCCCATATTTGTTTTTTAGTCATATTAGTTTCTTCTTTGTCAAAGTATTCTAATCAATAGAAAAATAATCTTTAGATTGATATTGACCCGTGGATTGTTTCATAATTTGCATCAATATATCATTGGCAAGTGAACTGGCACCGAAACGGAATAAATTTGGAGATAACCAATCATCACCTAAAGTTTCCTTAATCATTACCAAATATTGAATGGCTTGTTTTGCGGTGCTAATGCCACCGGCAGGTTTCATCCCAATTTTCTTTCCCGTCTTTATTTGGAAATCTCGAATAGCTTCTAGCATGGTCAATACAACTGGCGGTGTCGCTGCAGGAGACACTTTCCCTGTAGATGTTTTTATAAAATCTGCCCCAGCTTCCATGGCAATATCACTGGCAAGTTGCACATTATCTAATGTTACCAATTCACCCGTTTCCAAAATCACTTTCAAATGTGCTTTTCCACAAGCGTCTTTCACTTGGGAAATTTCATCGGATACATAATCATAATCTCCATTAAGAAACCTTCCTCGGGAGATAACCATATCCACTTCATCTGCACCTGCATCCACCACGGATTTTACTTCATCCAATTTTGCGTTGATATCAGCCATCCCACTTGGAAAAGCTGTTGCCACTGATGCCACATTTATCCCCGTTCCTGCCAATTCTTTTTTTGCAATAGGTACCATTGGTGGATAGACACAAATGGCCGCCACATACGGAAGTCCCGGATGCTTATAGTGTAGATGAGATGCCTTATAACATAATTGCTTCACCTTTCCTTCAGAATCTTTTCCTTCAAGCGTGGTTAAATCAATCATACTTAATGCAAGATACAATGCCTGCATTTTTGATTCTTTCTTAATGCTTCTGGAAAAAAGCCTTGAAACTCTTTCTTGGGTATTAACCTGATCAATAGACTTAGTTTTTTGTATGTTAATGGTTCCCATAAGATTTTTGTTAATATCTAATTTATATCAAATTTTTCTTAAATACAGGATTGAACCCTCTCAACCAATTTTTTAGCAAAATCTTTATTTGGTGCTTCAGCGTATATCCGCATAATGGGTTCTGTATTAGATTTTCGCAAATGAACCCATTTATCAACCCAAGTGAATTTGATGCCATCCAGCGTGTTTTTTTCCGCATCATTAAACAAACCACTCACCTTTTTGATTAACTCTTCCGGATCTATCCCTTCTAAACTAACCTTATCTTTTATAATCTCGAATTGGGGTAAAGATTGATGAATTTCACTTAAAGTCTCATTTGATTGGGACAAGCGGTTTAAAACCATGGTGACTGCAACAAGTGAATCTCGTCCCAAATGACATTCCCGTAATATGACCCCACCATTTCCTTCTCCACCCAAGTCAGATCCAATTTCATTCATTTTATTCACAACATTAATCTCTCCCACAGCTGAACGAATTACAGAGCAATTTTTTGATTCGGCTAATTTTTCCAGTGCAAGTGATGTGGAAAGATTTACAACAAATTTTTCACTTTTCACGATATTTTCCAGATACCCATCTGCAGCTAATACCAGCGTGTATTCTTCCCCCAATGGTTCACCTTTTTCATTCACAACTGCTAAGCGGTCCGCATCCGGGTCCACTGCAAACCCCGCATCTGCATCGTGGTTGATTACAGCCTGGCATAGATCTATTAAATTTTCCGGAAGCGGTTCTGTCCCGCGAGTAAAATTACCATCGGGCTCACAATTTAGTTCAATTACTTCACAGCCCAACGATTCTAACATGGCCGGGAGCGCATGGGCCCCGGCACCATTTACTGCATCAATAACAATTTTATAATGGCGACGTTGGATCCGATTGAGATTGATGAATTTTAAACTCACACAAGCAATCACATGTTTTTGGATCGCATTCTGTTCAGGCCAAATAATGCCCGGGTCCTTTGCATCTTGGAGCTCTTTATTCCTATCTACCAAATCAAACAATTGTTCACACTCATTTGGATGAAAAAAGGTACTGTCTTCTCTGACAAATTTGAGCCCATTCCATTCAATGGGGTTATGACTTGCTGTAACAATAAAACCACCTACGGCTTCTGTATTATTAACCATAAATTGAATAGTAGGTGTAGGAACAATGCCACAAAGAATGACTGTTCTTCCAAGTCGAACTAACTCACCCATCATTGCATGGATAATATTTTCTCCAGATGGACGGCTATCCTGACCTGCCATTATTACACCTATTGGTAAAATTTGGTGTAGTGCACGGGCATAAACCACAGCGAGTTCGGGAGTAAGATGGGTTTTAGTAATCCCACGGACACCTGAAATACTTCTAATTATCATTAAATGGATTAGGAGTTAAGAATTAGTATTATGAATTAAGTGTTAGAAATTCGGAATAGGTAAGAAAGGTTCCAAAAAGAAAAGCCCCGATGTAAAAATCGAGGCCTCTTTGATTTTTCCTTCAGGGAAACTATCTACGACGTTTGCGACGCCGTTGACGGCTTGCACGCGGATCGTTCCGCAATGCATCTATCCTGGCTTGCCTTTTAACGCGACGAACGGTTTTCTTTCTTGCTTCCCGTTTTGCGTCGCTTGGCTTTTCATAAAAGGAACGTGTCCGAATTTCTCGAAGAACACCTGCTCGTTCCCACATCTTTTTAAATCGACGCAGGGCACGTTCAAATGATTCCTTTTCTTTTACCTGGACTTCAACCACTTAAATCACCTCCAAAGTGTAGTTTGTGGTTACTTGAATTAATTTTTATTTGCTTAAAAAAAGCTGGCGATTATACCGGTTTGTGGTCACACATCCTAGACTTAAACCATAGATGCAAATTCTTCAATTGTTAAGGATTCCGGGCGACGCGTAAAATCAATTCTCTCTTTTACTGAATCAGTGAAGTTCCACGCCTTTAAAGTATTCCTTAACATTTTCCGTCTTTGTGAAAAAGCAGTTGCGACGAGTTTATTGAATCGGACATACTTATCATCTGGAACAATTGGTGTTTTCTTTTTGGTAAAACGGATAATAGCAGAATCCACTTTTGGTTTTGGAATAAAAACATCCGGGGGAATTGTGAAACAATAATCCATATTTAAGTAAGCCCCAGTCACAACTGTGAATCGGCCATAGGCTTTTGTTCCTGCAACTGCTGAGAGTCTTTCCGCCACTTCTTTTTGCATCATAATAAATGCATCATCCCAAAAATGTAATTGCTCAATGAGCCAAAAAATAATGGGTGATGTAATATTATAAGGAATATTCCCAATCACACGAACCAAATTTTTGACAGGCAAACTTTCTATATCTTGAAGAAGGACATCTCCGTGTACAATATTTAACCCTTTCAAAGATTCTCGATTTTTTAAATGCTCAATGAGCATTGGATCTATCTCAATGGCGACCATCTCTTTTACTAGAGGATAGATCAATTCGGTAAGTGCTCCCTCACCGGGGCCAATTTCAAGAATAGAGTCCGATTTTTTTGGATCAATAGTTCGAACAATTTTGTCTAAGAGATTTCTGTCAGCTAGAAAATTTTGTCCCCACCTTTTTCGGAATGGATGGTCTGTTTTTTTACTCATTTATGTATTGCTGTGAAGATTACAAAAAACGCTAAGGATATTATATTATTTTAGGTAACCGAAAAAGACCCATAGCATTCGCTGTAGTTTTTTCTGCTATAACTTTCAGCGGCACATCGTGAATCTCTGCCAGTTTCTCTGCTACAAACCGTGTTCGTCCCGGTTCGTTGGGTTTACCGCGGTGGGGAACTGGACTCAGATACGGAGAATCTGTTTCAACCAAAATTCTATCTAAAGGTAACTCCTTTGCTACTTCGGGTAAGTGACTATTCTTAAAGGTGAGATTCCCAGAAAAAGAAATGAAGTACCCCAATTCCATAAACGCTTTAGCGGTTTCCAAATTGCTGGAAAAACAATGTGCTACACCCCGAACATCAGGAAATTCCTTTAATATTTTTATAACATCATCATCCGCGTCACGATTGTGAAAAATGACCGGTTTTTTCAAAGATTGGGCAATGCCCATTTGTGCTCGAAAAACATTTTTTTGGATCTCAGGATCAGAAATGTTCCTGAAATAATCCAGTCCCATTTCTCCCACGGCGACCATAGAATCAAAGGTCATAAGGTCATAGATCTGGTCCACAAAGTCCTCCGGAGCATCCTTTGCATCGTGAGGATGTACGCCAGCTGATGCAAAAATATTTTCATGGGATTCTCCCATTAAAAGACATTCTTTCGCATCTTCCATATTAGTGGCCACGCAAATGAATCGGTTTACACCCAAATCATGGGCACGATCCAGAACGCCGGGCAGATCATTTTTCAGATCATCGTAAAATAGGTGGCAATGAGTATCGATTAGCATTTATCTATTTCTTCATGTAAAATGATGGGCAAAAGTAAATTGATTTTACCAATATCACGATCATGAAATTTCAAAAAATGACTATGCTCCTATTTCTCCTTTCTATAGGATTCTCCATATCCTTAGAGGATGGAGATACACTGGTGGTCCACCCCATCACTTGGAAAACACCAAGTCCGGAAGGGTGGGGTGCCCAGTATAAACAGATAATCCAGTTTCCTGAAGGAAATGATTCCTGGGCAAAGATCATCATGGTACAAACGTTAAAATGTGATTCTGCCACAAAAGGAGATAAATATCCCTGTGGAGAATGGGACTACATTTGGAATACATTTGTTGATGTTCCCAAGGGAGATTCAACAGAAACTTTTTCAATTGGCAGTTTTGTTACGCCTTATGGCAAGCGACTTGTTCTGGGCGGTGAAAATGGTTGGGAATGGACTTATGATATGACAGATTATGCTCCAATCCTGAAAGGAGAACGTTCCGTCATTGTGGGGAATAATCAGGAATTATTAGATCTGAAATTTCTTTTTATTCAAGGGACACCGGCACGGGATATCTTGAAAGTTGAAAATATCTATCCCTATGGTCATTATAAGTATTATGCATTATCTGACAACGAGATTTTAAAGGAAACAAAAATCCAACTTTTACCTGAAGCCAAAGGCTTCAAAATGAAAGCAGTAATTTCAGGTCACGGACATTCTGGACCAAGAAACTGTTGTGAATGGGACAGTAAAACCCACACCTATTATATGAATGGGTATGAACTTTTCCGATGGAATGTTTGGAAAGATTGCGGGAATAATCCAATTTATCCCCAAGGTGGAACCTGGCCATTTGATCGAGCCGGTTGGTGCCCTGGAACCAAAGTGGATGAATACGAATTTGAACTTACGCCCTTTGTAATAGTTGGAGATTCCATTGCCATAGATTATGGGATTGAGCCCTATTCTGACAATGGTGAAAAAGATGGTGAATTTCGCATGGCACATCAATTATTTTCATATGGTAAACCAAATTTTAAAAATGATGCGGAGATCCTTGACATCATCGCGCCAAGTTCTAAAGGTCAATATTCCCGAATGAACCCATCATTGGGGAATCCAAGAATTCTCATAAAAAATACAGGTGAATTTGATCTCCATTCACTGGAAATCCATTATGGGTTGAAAAAACGGAAAAAATCCATTTATAAATGGAGAGGAAATTTATCATTCCTTGAAAGTGAGCAAGTTTATCTCCCCATTCCCAATTGGCATGGACTATCAAAAAATCCTGTTTTTGAAATTATGGTTTCAAATCCTAACGGTGAAACAGATGAAAACCCATTGAATAATCAACTAACATCAGTAATTACTTTACCTAACATATTTCCGAATGAATTTACTTTACAAATCAAAACAAATAATTTAGATCGTGCTCGAGAAATTTCATTTACGGTTTCTGATCTTGATGGAGCTGTTTTGTATTCTGATGATAATTTTTCAGATTCAACTGAATACCAGATCCCGATGATGGTTAATAACGGTGACTATCAATTCCTTTTAAAAGACTCTATGGAAGATGGTATCTCTGTTCATTGGTGGAACCGAAACAGTGCCCCGGAAGAAATTGGGATTAATGGAGAAGTCCGATTTTTATCCTTGGATGGTGATACACTGCACCAATTTAACCCGGACTTTGGGCAAGAATTATTATATAATTTCCATGTAGGACGGATACCCTAAAGGAATCAATATGAAAGATGAACAAAGAAGAGTATGAGTATATGGCTGTTTTTTTAGATAGCAAAGGGAGCCAGGTGTCGCTTCATTCCATAAAATAAATATGAGTTTCTATATTTCATCTCTCATGGTTGCCATACCTATCTTTTTGGTTTTGATAGGCATTGAAATAGTGGCAGCAAAAAGGATGGGGATTCATGTAAATAATCCCGCGGACATGATATCCAGTTTAAGCTCCGGGATCACTAATACAGTCCGGGATGGACTCAAGTATGGTCTGGTGATTATCAGTTATTCGTGGCTGGTTAATCATTTAACCCTTTATAAGTTGGAACCAGTTTGGGCTGCGGTATTTGTTGCTTTTATCGTCCAGGATTTTACGGGTTATTGGCTCCATCGCTTAAACCACCGTGTGAATATTTTTTGGAATCGCCACATTATTCACCATAGCAGTGAAGAGTTCAACCTCTCGTGTGCACTTCGACAATCCATTTCTGACACTGTAAGATTTGGTGCTATCCTCATGATTCCCGCTGCTCTCCTGGGTGTTCCCGCATCTATTTTTGCCGTTCTGGGGCCTATCCACCTTTTTATGCAATTTTGGTATCACACGCGTATCATAGATAAAATGGGCTGGCTGGAAAAGGTCATTGTTACGCCCTCCCACCATCGTGTTCATCATGGCATAAATCCGGAATATTTGGATAAGAATTACAGCCAGATCCTCATTATTTGGGATAAACTTTTTGGCACATTCCAACCAGAACTAGCTAATGTAAAACCGGTTTATGGTATACTACGGCCTGCCAATACATGGAACCCAATAATCATTAATTATAAACATCTTTGGCAGTTGATTCAAGATGCGTTCCATGCTGGAAGTTGGTGGGATAAAATACGAATCTGGTTTATGCCAACAGGATGGCGGCCTGAAGATGTGGCGCTAAAGTTTCCGGTTGATACAGTTGAAAATCCATTTGAACAAAAAAAATACAAAACTGAAAATTCTCTAGCGCTTATAGCCTGGAGCTACATACAAATGACTCTCTCATTGATTTTTATGTTTATCATGTTTTATGAAGCCTCTGAACATGGAATCTTTATTACAGGATTAATTGCTATATTTTTAATGATAAATGTTTTTTCTTACACATCATTAATGGATGGTAAAAAATATTCTTTATTCGCAGATGGAATTAAAGTTTCTATTCTTTGCTTTATTATATTTTATCAAAATATTAGCATTATAGATTTGAATATGAGTCTAAAAATATTTTTAGCTTATAGTATTATTTCAACAATGGGAACATTTTACTTTTTAAAAACAGAAGTGAGACTCAATCAGGTAATAAAAGGATAAAATTTTTATTTGGTTTAGGATAATGATATTAATTCATTAACGCTAAAATAATTCCCACTCCATTTTCAGGTGAAAAAAATCTTGTTTTTCCCTTCCGGTATTCATCTTCAACAACCAGCGTTACCAATTCCATATTTCCAGAATTAATCGCATACCGGCATACATCCTCTGCGCTCAAATTCAGGGTACCGGCCCGTTTGGACAATCCAAATTGGATATTTCCTATTTCGTTATACCCGCGATAAATCACTTCGGTGCAAACCTGAGATTCCGCATCATTGAAATCGAAAGAAAAATCGTATTGATTCCCTAAATAGGAATGGATTGTTTGAATGACACCCATAATTTCCTGATTTGAAAGGTCCGGGCGAAAGACCGCAAGACGGTTAATCTTAGTATCTAATATTTCTTCCAAAGGTCCAGATACAACTCCTTCGGCGATAGCTTCAATAATATTATGGGCTGGATTCAAGTAGTAAGTGCAACATTGAATGATTCTCCAAAAAATACCTGATTGGGTGTTTTATACCCAAGTCTTTTTCTTGGACGATTGTTAAGTCTTTTCATGGCGTGGATTAACTCCTTATCTGTTATGGTTCTAAAGTCCCTGTTTTTTGGAAAGTATTGGCGGATGAGACCATTGGTATTTTCATTGGTCCCTCTTTCCCAGGAAGAATATGGATGGGCAAAATAAAAGTTACATTTAAGTCCCTTTGCGATTTTTTCATGATTTCCAAACTCTTTTCCATTATCCGATGTAATTGTATGAACTTGTTTAGATATAGAACTCAACAATCGTTTTATCGCACCTTCGGTGTTTTCCTTTGTTCTTCGATCCACTTTGTAAATAAGAGCAAGGCCAGATTTTCTTTCTGTCAGAGAGACAATGGCTTGTTTATGGGCTTTACCGATGATTGTATCCGCTTCCCAGTCTCCCACACGAGACCGCGTGTCAACGATGGTCGATCTTTGGTCTATGCCGATTCTATTCTTAAGGATGCCCCGTCGTTCATTGGATCCATAACGCTTCTTTCTTTTCTTTTTGCAACGTAGATGAAGATACAGAGAACCACCAGCCAGTTTATTTTTAAGAACGTATTGGTAAATCCATTCATGACTGATAGATATTTTCATGTTTTTCTTCATCCAACCGCTGATTTGCTCAGGACTCCATTCTTTGCATATCAATCGATCGACGAAAGCCCAAGTGCTACCGTCAATTTGAGGACGGACTTTAGCTTGCTGTCTGTGTTCCGCAAATGCATCGGCCTGTTTGGGTCTATAGCCCCGACCACCACGATTTCGTTTAAGTTCTCGATAACGGTCGATTTGTGAATGCCAATCACTTCCGCAATTTTCAATTGTGTAAGTCCTATTTTAAGCATGGAATATATTATGTATCTTTGTTCCAGCGTGAGCTGGCTGTAGTGTTTCATTTGTGCTCCTCATTTTTGACGGTGGGAAAAGTACGAAGCCTACAGCGGCTCCGCATCTTCCAAAACTCGTCATCAAGTTGCACTTAAGAGTTGAATTCAAGCTTTATTTAAATAAACCGTATCTAAAAATACAGTATAAAGCCCTAAAACCATCTTTCCAGTTTATTTTTTTGCCTTCTGCATAAGTTCTTCCATAATATGAAATACCAACTTCATATATTTTGATTTTATTTATTCTAGCTATTTTTGCTGTAACCTCGGGCTCAAAACCGAAACGCATCTCTTTTAATTTGATACCTTGAATTAAATCTATTCTAAACATTTTATAACATGTTTCCATATCTGTTAAATTGAGATTATTAAACATGTTTGATAAGAAAGTTAAAAATTGATTTCCAATTGAATGCCAAAAGAATAAAACTCTATGAGGATTACCTCCTATAAATCTTGACCCATATACAACATCAGCTTCCGCCATAAAGGCAACTTTAATAAGCAAATTAAATTCATTGGGGTCATATTCTAAATCAGCATCTTGTACAATTAAGTAATCACCCGTGGCTTCTTTAATACCGATATGTAAAGCAGCTCCTTTACCTTTATTCTTATTGTGTTTATAATATGAAATCTCTTTATCTAGATTTTTACTTATAAACTCCGTTATTAACTTATCTGATTTATCTGTTGAAAAATCATTTACAACAATAATTTCTTTCGAAATATTATTAATTAACTCAAGATTAGTTAATACGTTCAGAATATTAAGAATTGTATTCTCTTCATTATAAACAGGTACAATTATGGATAGTTTTGAAAAATTCAATTTGATTAATTATCTATGATAAATACTTTTTAAAAAAACTGTTAATAGGTTCAACTGTAGCCACATAATAAAGCATTAAAGGAAAAAAGTTAAATAAACCTCTTTTATAGCCTGCTCTAATATAATTCCCTACTAATTTTCCCTCGTTAAAATTATCTATTTGGTAAAAGATAATTAAATATAAAACCCAAGCACCAATAATGGTTAGTAATAATTCTTTTTGACTATATATTTTAGTTTTAACATTAATTAAAACTCCGATAAAAAAAATAATTACAGTATATCCATAATATTGGGTACTTAGTGTAATTTTATAAACTTTAGATAAAATCATTGAGATTTTGTTATAGTCCCAAAACAAAGCGTACTGAAATGGCTGTTTCTTATCTGAAAGAGATAAGGCATATTCAACATAAAGCTCCCAACTTAAAAATGGAATTATAATTAGTATTGAATAGATTATTGCTGGCTTAAAATTTTTGTTTTTAATAAAATCAAAGAGGATAAAAATAAAACCTGCAGCAGCAAAAATAATTCCTTCTGTTCTTAACCAAATCCCCATTGATATCAGAAATGAGGCAAGATAGAATTTCGAAATTTCTTGGTTATTCAGCCATTCAAAGAGCAATATGATACCCGCCATTGTAAATAGCACCTGTGGTACGTTTGTTAAAGTTAAGGCTGCCATAGCTGCATATTCTGGAACAATAGCCAAGAAAAATGTAAATAATGCCGCTCCAAATGCTCCAGAATGTTTTCTAGTAAAAGCAAAAAATGAAATTAAAGTGCATCCATAAAATAACATGGTAATTACTTTAGGAGAGTATTCAAACATATAGGCTATAGAAAATGTAATTGGCATCATAGGTGGGTATAAAAATCTTCTACCTGCTAAATCATGTTCTGTTTCAAATATTGAATTATTAAAAACCCCTTCTGATGCTATTACCTTAGCTAAAAAATCGTACCCTGCAATTGAATCGTATGATGTTGTTGGCCAAAACACTGCCTTTTGGAACAACCAATAAAAAACATATGCCATTACAGTAAAAAAGAATATTGCTCCAAAATTTAATGATGGAACATTAAGGCCTTCTTTTGAAATGTGTGGCATTCCTTGTTTTTTAATAGCTATACCAAAAAAAAGGATTGTTAAAGCAATTGTTGTTATAAGAAAAGACAATGGTTGAAGCGACACATTAAGTACAGTATCATTAAAAAATAAAACAGCAGACATTACTGCCACTCCTACTGGAAAAGATAAACCAACTAAAAGTAATAAATCTAAACTTTTATCAATTAGGTAGATAAAAGACAAACCAACTAAAAAAAACAATATGATGGTTAAAAAACTCATTTCAATGGTATTACTGCAAATTGTTGACGTTGCCTTGGTGGGTTTTCCAGTTTATGGTATCCCCAATGATTTACAATTGCAACATGAGTAGCTTTATCAACATATTTACTGTTTTCATTAATTTTTTCGTAAACCAGCTTTCTTGGATAAACAAAATAAGATGCCCAACTTTTATTTCTAATAGATGCCGATTTCATGCTTTTATTAAAAAATATTCTGCCTTTTTTTGGAAAAATAATTGAGTCTGGTGGCATTAAAATAATAGCGTTTTCAGGTGTATTATCTGCAATATGTTTTAAAAACCTATAATCAAAACCTAATTTTGATTCATACTTTTGATTAAGATTCATCCGCTTCACTTTTTTATCTTGAAGCATTTTAATATTATTTTTTAATAAAGAACCAAAAAACCATTTATAACCATCGTTTATCTCTTTTACTCCAAAAAATAGTATTGCAGCAATTGCGAGTGTTATGAAATTCTTTTCTAATGACATGAGTATCCATAGCAAATATAATTTTTTTTTGTTTTGGTAACAATTATTTATATAAACTTATCAAAATTTAAAACGTTATGAATCATATTGTAAAATCAAGTTGGAAAGGGAAGTAAGTTTTTGAATCTGAAACACCTGGTAGAAAAATCACCTCAATTTTTTATTGGTAATGACCATATACAGTCTTCTTTAGAATTATAAGTAAAATGAATATCCCCACCCTCACGGGGTTTTTTATTTATGGGATAATGGGTAGGTTTGACAATGGTACAGAATAAACAACTGGGTCCTTCCGATTCATTTATTTTTAATCGTACGGGACACAGGTTACGTAATCGAACTGTGCTTGCTGCAATGACAAATAAACAAAGTCATTCTGATGGTACTCTTTCTGATGCAGAGATAAAGTGGCTCACTCGCCGTGCCAAGGGTGGTTTTGGAATTATTACAACTGCAGCAGCACATGTTTCCAAAGATGGCCAAGGATGGGACGGAGAGCTCGGCCTTTTTGATGATATGCACATTGATAAATTAACGACACTTACAGATTCAATTCATACTCATGGAAGTCTGAGTTTTGCACAATTATTTCATGGCGGAATGCATGCCCCTCAATATTTGACAGAAAAAACACCCATATCAGCAAGCAAGATCCCTTGCGATGAATCGAAGAGCGGATTTACTCGCTCTGCATCTGGAAAGGATATAAAAAGACTTATCAACAATTTTACTGCAGCGGCTGTTCGCTGTGTGCAGGCAGGGTTTGATGGAATTGAACTACACGGAGCCCATGGGTATCTGATATCACAGTTTTTGGGGACAAAGACGAATATGCGCAAAGATGAATGGGGCGGTGATTTAAAAAACAGGACCAGATTTTTAATCGAGATATATCGTTCTATAAAAGAAAATGTGCCAGATTCCTTTATTGTTGGTGTTCGAATCTCTCCCGAGATTAGTGATCTGGGAATAAATCTGGAGGATAGTATTAACCTTGCAGGTTTTCTCAGAGATGAAGGCATAGATTATTTACACATTTCATGCTGGGATGCATTCGCGAAATCAAAAGAGTATCCAGATGACTCCAGAAGATTGACTGAGTGGTTTACCCAGAGTGTTGATGATTTGCCCCCTATAATTAGTACTGGAAGCGTTTGGTCCAAATCAGATGCCCAGGAATTAATGAATCAGGGTGCAGATCTCATTGGAGTAGCGAGAGTTGGCATTCCTTATCCTGGTTGGGCTAAAAAACTTTCTCAGGAAAACTATAATCCACCCCGAGCTCCTTTTACGGTGCAGCACCTGAGAGAAGCAGATTTAAGTGATGTTTTTATAAATTATATGCGAAAATGGGATGGATTTGTCAGCAATAATAATTAATAATATTGTAATCTATATAAAGGGTATTTAATTATGGGTTGTTGTCAATGTCAGGGTATTGAAAATATGTTTGACAAAAAAGCTGCCAAGCGCGCGCTTAAGCGATACCTTAAAAAAGGTCCAAGCAAAACAACGGGCATGCTGCTAAAAGCTATACATAAGACAGAAGTAAAGGGCCTTGAATTTTTGGATATTGGCGGTGGAATTGGAGCAATCCAGTATGACTTAATCAAAGCAGGGGCTTCATCTGGAACGAGCATTGAAGCATCACCAGCATATATTGATTTAGTTAAAGAAGAGATACACAAAAATAACCTAGCTGAATTAATTGATTTTAAACATGGTGATTTTACAGCAATCGCATCAGATGTCAACTCGGCTGACATAGTAACCCTGGACAAGGTTATTTGTTGTTATGATGATATGTCTGAATTAGTAAGGCTGTCTTCCAAGCTATCTCGAAAAATATACGCCATTATTTATCCTCGTGACGTTTGGTGGACAAAACTGGCTCTTCCATTTATTAATTTTTATCCCATAATAAAGGGCAGCCCTTTTAGAGTCTTCATTCACCCTGCTAAAAAAGTGGAAGAAATAATTTTTAGGAATGGGTTAAAGCGTGATTATTATGCCACAACTTTATTCTGGCAAGTAGCAATTTTTACTAAATAGAATCTCGTATTTTCTAGCCTTTTGATACCAAGGATTAAATGGGCATCTTTCATCTTTGAAATTTATATGAACCAATATCAAAAAAAACAGAGTATTAAAAATTCTGATAAATCAGCCTCCCTTGGGGTACTAGGTTTTTTGTTTAGTAATGTTTTGGTAGATTAAAATAAATTATATACAATTATAATGGAAAATATAAAAAATTGCTCTATCTAGATTATTGAACCTAGATTAATTTTTTAAAAAGACTATGGACCGAAAACTAACAACGATATTTGCTTCTGATGTGGTAGGCTTCAGCAAAATGATGGGTATGGATGAAGTGAATACATTAAAGATTTTAAAAGAGCGCCGAGAAGTCATCGATGGTATTATTGATGAGCACGCCGGCATTATTTTTGGAAGCGCTGGCGACAGTGTAATTGCTGAGTTCTCCAGCCCCATCAAAGCTGCAGAAGCAGCGGTTGCAACCCAACTGAAGATGAAAACAATGAATGTGGATCAGGCGGAATCAGACCAAATGACATTTCGTGTGGGTATCAACATTGGTGATGTGATGGTAACGGATGACAACCTATTTGGCGATGCAGTAAATATTGCTGCTCGATTGGAAGCTGCGGCTCGCCCTGCCGGAATCTGTGTGTCAAAAACTGTCTTTGATATGATTAATAGAAAAATCTTAGTGTCTTTTGAAGATGCAGGCGAATTGGAATTGAAGAATATCGAAATTCCAATTAAAGCTTTTCATGTCACTGAGAATAAAGGGATAGCAAGATTCACTCAGGATTCTGAAAAAATTCATACGGAAGTAAAAAAAGCTGAACCGGGTTCAGTTGCAGTTATGTTTTTTAAAAACCTCAGCGCTGATGAAGAGCAGGAATATTTTTGTGAAGGGTTCTCCGAAGATCTTTTATCAATGCTCTCCCGTTATAACAAATTGGTTGTGATATCCAGCCATGCCAGTTTTTCGTATAAAGAAAAATCAAAAAGTTTCAAAGAAATCGGGAAAGAACTGGGCGTTCGATATGTCATTCATGGCAGTGTGAGAAAACTGGGACCGAAGATGCGCATTAATGCAAACTTGGTATCAACAGAGAATGAGAATTCTATCTGGTCCAATAATTTTGACCTGTCTGTGGATGAAGTTTTTGATGTCCAAGATCAAATCGCAGAAGAAATTGTTTCAACAATAGTAGGTAGGGTGGAAGAAGATTTACTTAAGGCAACCAAAACAAAACGCCCAGATAATATGAATGCATATGATTTAGTGTTGCAAGGATTGGAGTATGCAAAAAAAGGGAATTTATTTAGGGAACATACTGCAACGGCTGTTGAAATTTTTGAAAAAGCAATAGAAGCCGATCCGTCTTATGGTCGGGCGCATGCTTGGCGTGCCTGCTCCCTAGGCAATCTGATGGATTGGGATGGGGAACAAAAACCGGAAGTGTTAGAGCGGTGTATGGAATCTGTAGATCGTGCGCTAGAATTGGACCCTAATGAACCGGAAATCCATCGAATCATGGGATTCATCAAATTTTATGGTGAACGAGACTTTGATCTTGGCAGATATCATTTTGGAAAAGCACGGGAGTTATGCCCAAGTGATGTATTTATTATATGTAAATATGCCCAAATGTTAAACTTTTGTGGTGAGTATGAGAAAGCGCTGATAGAATTAGAGCGTGCAAAAAGATTAGACCCATTTTCCAATGATTTGGTATTTGGACCATTAGCTTTGTGTCATTATTGGTTGGGGAACAATGATGAAGCCATTGAAATTTTTAAAACAATAAAAATATTAAACTGGCATTTATTCTATTTGGCAGCAATCCATGCCAAAAAAGGTGACAAAGAATTGGCCAAAGAAAAATTAAAAGAAGCAAAAGCAGTAAGCGGAATGGATATTAACCAGTTTATTGATTCCCAGCCCTATACTAAGGAAGAACTGGCTAAATCTTTAAGGGATGTTTTAAAAACCATAGACGTATAAAAACCTGATATATCAGGAAAAAATAATTTATTCAGGAATTGCCGATAGGGCTTAACAGCTTTAGCTAAGTGGAATTGTAAGTTTTTTTAGTACCACAATTTCACTGAAATGATTTAATTATCATTAGAGATTGATACACTATAAATAAACAACCCCCAATTATTATGCAATATATTACGCAGATGAGTAGAAATGGCGTAGACTATGCAAATATATTGATGGCTAAAATCCACTACGACTAAGAGCACAATTTACCTATGAAATTAAGATTAAAACATTTTTTGAAATTCACATCATTGTTGCTGTACCTTTTTCTCCTAAGCTGTGAAGATGTAGAGCTTGCATACCCTGGCAATACTCAGGATCTTAAAGCGAGTCCGCCTAAAGGCAGCATGATTTGGGAAGAGGGTATGGAAGAAGATGGTGTAGGTCGGCTACCAGAAAACCTGCAGGGTACCAATAAATCATTAGGCAGTATTGATGTTGTTGACACAAACCCTGATGATGAAATAAAGTTAGTTAAAATCCAATCTCAGAAAATAAATGGTAATGATAAAACTCTTTTTACTGTTATGGAGGATTCTGATTCTCTTGGCACTTGGAAACTTGTTCTTTTACCAAGTGCAAATATTGATTATGAAACCATCCTTTCGCAAAATGGATCAGTTACACGTTGCGAAATTGTAATGGAGATTACAGATGACAGTCCAACAGAGGAAAAAGGTATACTGAGCGCCAGTGTGGAGATAACAAATGTGAATGAATCCCCTATCTGGGGCAACACATCTATTGGAACCACTGCGGATGAAGGCATATTATTTCAATCATCTGAAATTACTTGGAGTGATGTTGACCAGGGTGGCAGCCACACACTTTCATCAGATGATTTACCCGGGTGGCTGACAATTGATGTGAATAAACTAACAGGAACTCCAAGCACGGCAGATGTAAACCCCAGTACATCTTTTACACTTAAACTGCAGGATCAAGGCGGCCTGGAAATAACAAAATCCTTCACCATTAACGTGCGGGGCAATGAAGCCCCAAGTTTCACCGGGACATCTGATCAGACCTGGGAAGAAGAAAAATCTTTATCATGGACCATTTACTGGAGCGATCCCAATAGCGTGGATTACAGCACTATGGAAGCATCGGTTTCTAATCTTGATTCTGAGCTGACTTTTATACCAAACTCGAGCGGGACTAATGGCACAGTATCAGGATACCTGCCAACATCTTATGTAAATCAAACACTAACTTTCAGTATAACCCTAGATGACAACAGGGCTGGCAACTCACTAACTGCTACGGAATCATTTACAATTACTGTTGACCCTAATGATGCACCTGTATTCACAAATACAGATAATGTCATTCAGTCAATTCACCATGGCTGTCAATATTCTTACGATGTGAATTGGAATGATCCAGATGGAGATGTTGTAACTTGTGTTATAGATGAAAGTATAGCATGGCTTAACGTCAACAGTCTTGGACAATTATCAGGTACACCAACAGAGAGCGATATTGGTTCCAGCGAAACTGTATTATTGACTATTACAGATGACAGACCCAATGTGAATCTGTCTGCTGATTACTCATTTACAATCAGCGTAGATGAAAATTTACCTCCTGTATTTGAGACTTTCCCTGAGGATACGATGACTGCGACAGTAGGAAGTCAATTTATGTTCCAGTTTGGCATCAGTGATGCAAACAACGACGATTTCGTCTTCACCGTGCCGGATAAACCCAACTGGTTGGGGTATAATTCTTCCGATTATATAATCTCTGGTACGCCTCAACCATCAGATACTACCGCGACGCACAACGTTACTGTCCAGGCGGCGGATTGCGGCGAAGTGACATCTTTCTCTTTTTCTATTGTGGTCACCAATTAATAATTCAAAATAATAAAAGGAAATAAAATGAAGATTAGATTTGATATGAACGCCAAAACCGCCATGGTCTATGGTGGTGCAGCATTTTTACTTGTCATTATCGGATTTCGGTCAATTATAGCGACCTTAGATCCGGACCATATTGGTGTCATGACCTATTTATCAATTGGAGGGCTGGTTCTCGAGTTCTGCCTTTTAATTTTATACGCACAAAGTATTTACAGTCTTGGACCCGAAGAAGGTGGCGAAAGTCATGCCAGTCCTGTCAGCGTTGGCAATATGGATGGTAAAGAAATTTCAGAACTGACAGCTGCTGTTATTAAAGTAGCAGAAATGGGGGAAGGGTTATCAAACTTAGCTAGTGGAAAACTGCGGGATGAGGTCAGAAAAGAGGTGAACGAGATTTTGTCAAAAGCAATCAAGAAATAGGTAATAAATTATGAAAAAAGTTGAAGTTTATTTCGTAATTAACTTGGGGGCTATTCTAAGTTTATTTGCTATTGAAGGCGAGCTTTCAGTCTATATGCAAAGACAAGACGACATATTGAAAAATGTAGCACAGGACAAACTCCAGACCTTAGTTGAAATAAGCAATGTTGAGTCCAATTATGAAGATTCGGATTACTATCGGCTCTTTTTTAATGTAGAAGGTCAGTACGAGCAAGGATCTATCAAATTTAATCCGAGTTTTACTACGTCAATCGTTGAAGTTGACGATGAAGGTGTGAAGGTGGATGATTCATATGACTGGGAGCTTGATAATGTAACTGTAGAACCCTACACAGATGACGGTAGTGAGAATCGGTACGTAGCCAAGGTTGAGCTAAGCTCAGTAGAAGAAAATTACCTTAACCAGCCCTTTGCTGTTGATCTTGGTGTACAGTTCATTCCGGATATTGATACTATAACATACAATAAATGGTCTGCAGCATTTGGAGATTATAAAGTCACAGAGAAACTCTTAAAAATTATAAATAGTGAAGTATCAAGAGAAGGGAGCTTTACAATCAAGCGGGAGTTTGACACTCCGGTTACACTCATTTATATGGATGGCCAGCAGTCTGAATTTTTTGTTCTGTTTGATAAGCAAAAATACACTGTTCTTCGTGGCCTGAACTGGGAAATTCCTTTCAGTGTAGGCGGCGTTAATACAGATGCAGATTTCAGCATTGAACTTGCTAGCGGAAAGGATCTGGTTAAGGAACTTGTTTCGGGCTTACCTCGGGCTTACATAAAGGGCAAGGGCATTGGTAATGGAACCGTGGAAGTGGTTGGTTATAGGAAGCGGGATAAAAAATCCAGCATCACATCGGCACGAATTGTTGTTGTGGATCCACAATATAGCTCACCATCTGATGATAAGGAGATTTACATAGGTGAAAAATATGTCTTTGACAGCAGGGTGAAAGATGTAGACCGAGACAGGATATCTGTAAAAATATCAGGATCGGCAGTCAACACAAAAACATTTAATTCATTTGAAGCCAAGCTGACTCCAAAAAATAAAGGCAAGTTGAAGTTCGAAACTTTTGTAGATGGTAATCTGGTCAAGGGCTTAGCTCATGATGTTAAGGTGAGAAAAATTCCACCACCAAAACTTGATTTCAAAAGAATGGGCAAGGGTTCAAACAACTTACTCTTGACAGTGACAACATACGGAAATAAAAACGGGAAAAAAGCAGTCGTACCTCTCTCTGGTATATATGGGAAGCTTGAAGAAGAGCAACCTGAGAAAAGAGTTGGAAACCGGCGAGTGGTAAAATACAGTCTTGAGTTAGATGAGCCCCAGTTTGGTTCTACAACTGAAATAAAAATAAAAGTTGTTGATAAATACAAAGCAGAGTCTGTTTCTGATAACGAGTTTGAATATTATGATTAATAGAATGAAAATAAGAATTCTGATTTTCCTGGCAGGATCCGGCCTTATGGCTCAGGAATCCTTGTTCTGGGAAGTTGCAGATCCTATTGTGAATAGTGAGTTTATTGAAGCGTATATCAATCGACTTATAGAAGTTGACAAGTTTGAAGAGAATACCATTCAGGCGTCTCATTCTGTAATTGTACAGGTTGAAATCACAGATGATAAGGTTGAGCTAAAAAAATTAAAGGCCAAGAACTACCAAATGGGTGAATACCAGTCTTTCATGATGGACGAGATAGAAAAGATGGATCCAATACAGTTAAATACTATTTTGGAAAGAGAGTACAAATGGAAGGATGTGAGCAGGCGCGATTTATCAGAACTGGAAGAATTCAGTACCGTAGACAATATTTTCAAAGAACGTAGTTTTAAGGATGCTCGGGATGCATTCTGGTGGTCCAATTCACAGATCAGTGCAAGTACATCTCTGAAAGTATTTATCAGGCAGAAAAGCAGTAATCTGGCGGTTAGGGTTGAGCAGGGTTTTGGCGATCTGGGTTTTAGTCGCCAATTATCAGAAAATTTATTGTTGGGTATCTCTAATGATATTGTTAGTACTTACATAATAGTCCCCGGAAATACAAAATCTGTTTTAAATGGCATTGGCCATCCGCTAGAAGGGAATAGAGGTTTTGGTTTTAAGTTTGATACTCATATGCTGGGAGGTCAGGTTAATTATATGGATGTTGATGGTGAAGAATATGATTATACCAAAGTATTCAGCCGCAAACACTTGGTGCTACCTGCCAGCAGTGGTTTAATGTACTGGAGTAATACGTTTCAAATTAATAGAAAAATAGACTCTGGTTATGGTTCAAAAATAAAAGACCAGAAAAAAGAAAAAGCGAAGGCAGAAAAAAATATTGTAAAGAGCCGTACCTGGATAACGGGGGATGAAAAATATTCTGGTCTTTTTCAAAGCAGCGATGATGGAATGGTGGTTATTACAGTAGACAGAAATGAAAAAGATCATAAAGCAGCTGCAAAAGGCAGAGAATGGACCAAATCAGGAAGTAAAATTGAAGCTATTCTCAAGGAAAGAAAAAAGAATCAAGTAATTCTAACTAGAAAAAGTGATAATAGAGAGTTGGTGTACAAAATCACGGACCTATCCGAAGAAGATCAGAAATTTTTGGATGGACTCAAGTGGGATGGAGAACAAACAATATCAATTCCAGTTGAAACATTGACTTCATCCGATCAACAACTCATCAGAGCCGCTACTGGAATTGTCAAGGCAAGAAAAGGAAAGGGTCGCGAATTGAAAGTAAGCGAACCTTTTGCTTCTATGAGGCTGAAAGCGGGTCTTTCATTCACCCAGCTTGTTCATGGGGTGGTTGACACTGCAAATAATGTTAGCATTTCAGATCGCATAACCGGTTCTAATTCAATTGGTTTTTATGCAAAAGTTGAAGGTGTAACAGATACCAAAAATACTAAAGCATATTTACAACTCAATATATCAGGTAATGGTTTCAAAGCCTATAGCCTTGGATTTGAGCATAATGTATGGAAAATGGTCAACCTGGGAGTTGACTGCACCTTATACCCCAACAATTCTTCAATTGAATTTCAGGATAAACGTGATAACCTTGTAAGTACTTGGAATTGGTATCCTGGCAGTCGGCCTGACGAATTGGGAGAAGGTGGTGGAAGTTTATTAATTGCCCCATATGTGACTGTCAATTTTTAAATTATTTTGGATATAAATATGATACATAACTCAAGAAATTTATTATGGATGCTGTCACTGAATGTTGCATTGAATGCCCAGGATAGTATTGCATTAAAAAATGACAATGCACAGGTTACAGAAGATGGTTCGATATCTATTAGTGTGCTTAAAAATGATGATATAAAAGATAAAAGCAACCTGATATTAGAGATTGTGGAAGCACCAAAGTTTGGTACTGCAGAGATCAATGGTAACAGCATTGTATATACCCCTAATCCCAATGCGAATGGAATAGAGGTGTTTAGATATAAGGCAGATACTGGGACAGCAAGCGGGACAGCTCAGGTAAGGGTTAATGTGAATGCGGTTAATGATGCGCCTGAAGCGATTGTGCTTGAAAAGAATACAATACTTGAAAATATACCCGCTGGTACTGTTGTTGGGGCCTTAACTACGACTGATCCTGATGAGGGCGATAGATTTTCTTATGAACTCGCACGAGATGGGAGCAGAGACAACTTTAAAATAAATGGTTCCAACCTTGTTACCAAACAATCCTTTGATTTTGAAGAGACCGCCACCTACACTGTCACCATACAGACTACTGACTCTGGAAAAGAATCTTTTGTTGGGACAGTCTCAGTTAAAGTTGAGAATGAAAATGAACCGCCTATTCTTAAGGGCAATAAAAACCTGAAATTATTTCATGCAGAAAATGCAGGTAAAATTGTAGCAAGCCTGGAAGCCAGCGACCCTGATGCAGACCAGACTGGTATTAAGTACAAGCTCAGCGCCAGTCCAGACAAAGGAGTATTCAAGATTACCCGCAGTGGGGATCTCTCATTTTTAAGAGAACCGGATTTTGAAACCCCCATTGATGAAAATAAAGATAATGTGTACGAAGTTGCATTTAAGGCTGTAGATAGTAAGGATAGCAAACTGTTTGTTGAAGGAACCGCATCCATCACACTTACGGATGAACTGGAGACAGAGGTAAAAACGCTGGATAAACGTAAATTTATTGCATGGACAGTTGATCATCAGCCCTATCATATATTAATGGAAGATGCAATTCAAGATTATATAGATCTAAAATATATGGACGATGAATCTAATGTAGATGGCATTGATGATGGTAACGGTGAAGCAATAAGAGAATTGAACCCCACTGACCAAATTATTTTAGTACAGAAAAAAGATAATAGTGACGAAATCCATGAAATCTGGTATGGGAATGGCCTTGACTATACGATTATAGACCGGGAAAAAGTAGATTGGGTATTCAGCCAGGATATTCAAACTGTTCTCATGACACGTGATCAATATTTAACCAATGATTCTGAAACAGTATTTCATGAGAGTGAGAGTGAGAGATTAATTGCTGGTTACGGATCACAATTCTCAGTATGGCACAGCAGTAATTTTAAATTATCCCTGTCTTCCTTTTCCATGCGATCCAACCTGCTGCAGTATGCTGCGAATATGCGAGTAGGAAATGAATTAATTGGCCTGCCCGGTTTACTTGGCGGTTCAAGTGAGTTGGGTGTAGCTACGCAACGATCAGAATTTGGTTTCAGGATGCCATTTGCGTTTGATGTTGGTAAGATGGGTGGTTATGACAATAAAAGCTCTGTACTCAGTGGTAAATATGGAGGGCTATACGCCAGAGGGAATATTGAAAATTTATTTTCAACGAAAGCGGATTACCATGGATTAATTGGATTTACGTTTTACCCATCAAGTTCAGGGGAGAAGCTCTCATCTCCTACAGACCTTGAGCCCAATGATGCAACCAAGTGGGAGGCCATAGACGATTCTACTATTAATGTAAACATATTGGATAGCTACGCATTGATGGCCACTACAGTGCAAGTACCCATAAAGCTTTCATTTATTGGTCGTTTAACAGCGGCCCCCGGGTTTCATTACATGAAGGTGGCCCACAGGCTGAAGGATACTAGGACAAAGGCTAACGACAATGGTGAACTCTATGAGAGAACATACTTTGATGATAAATATAGGGCAGTTTCTGATAGTAGTGGTAATACTGTGGGAGATTTTGATTTTCAATCTCTCAATGATGATAAAAATTCCTTTACAAGATTAAACTCATTTTATATCAGATTTGATTTGCTAGGGCAAATCGGGCAAAAGCCTAACTTTATAGAAAAATTGTCTTTTCTTGATTTTATCCAAATATCTAAGGTACCCTTTTACGAATTTTCTTTTCAATATATCACAGGTTTGAATATGATTTATACATTAAACCTTAATTTGTCGGACGACTTTGGAGTTTCAATAACGGGTCTTAAGAAAAATGCTGCTTTGAAAGGTAATTGGATGCCAGATAGTAAATTATGGGTAGGCTTAAAGTACCGAGCAAATTTTTAATTTATATTCTAACGCTTTAAACATAGGCACAAAGGAGTGCCTTTCCTTTCCTACATATTTTCCGATCATACATTATTTATAGTAGTTATTGATTAGGTTAGAAAGCGCTACATCGATAATATTATCTTTTCGGGTGAATATATTTTAACTTATTAATGGAATTTGTGTCTGATACTGTAATTAATCCTCAAAGGAACCAATTATGAAAGCAATTTATTATATTACTGTAGCAACAGTATTATTCTTTACTGGCTGTGAATCCTTTTCTAATAATCAGGAATTAATGAATCCACCTGAATTTGAATATCTCATTCAAGATTTAGATGATGAACTTAACTTAGATACAGGGCAACGAAGTAGCGCTAGGTCATCACTTGAGCTAGGAAGAGATTTTCACCCTGATCCTGCAACGCTTTGGGAGCTTGCAGTTGCTCTACAACAATCATTGACGCAGGAGCAAAAAGATCTACTTCTTTCCAGAAACCAGCAAATAGATTCTCAAATACTCACAGAAGAAAACGATCATCATCACAGACGGCTGGAACATTTTCAACGTATGGATGATCGTCTTATGTTTATAATGACAGAAGAGCAACTTCCATTGTATCAAGAAATCATTGATACAAAATCAACCCTTATAAATGAAATTACTTTGCGGTATCAAAATGAAGAATTAGAGCGACAAACTATGCGCATAGAACTTATGAGCGTTATGGAATGGTTTAGAGCAGAAATAGCGATTCTTTTAACCGAAGAGCAACAAAACACACTATTTACGGAAAGAGATGAACGAGAAATAAATTGGCGTCGAGGGCGTGGGCGATGGGGAAGATTCTCCCAAGATCCGGATGAACTTAAACGGGCCATGCAAAGTGCACTAAAACTTACTGGAGATCAGATTACGATTCTGGAAACATCACACAGCAGTGTTAAAACAGCGCTTGACAATCTTCGCGATTCTTATGTTGATGGGACCAGTGGTATTTCTGCAGAAGACTTCCGTCTTTCAGTTATTTCCATTGTACAAAATGGAATTCTTGATAGGGAACAAGTATTTACAGTATTACAACAAGAGATTATTGATATACACCGTGCTCTTGTTCTTCGATTCATGCGTCATACGCGATGGGGACGAACCTAAACCCTTATTATATAATAAAGCAGGAAAAAAGTCTTTCTTAAAAATGGTAAATTAGTTTTTGCCTTGTTAGATGTTTGAATAAGGTATTACTAGCCCAGCTTAGGTTGGCTGGAAATATTTACAAAATTGAAAGACGTAGGTGCCTAATACACTTTTTTACTTATAAAACTACCATTTTTATAAACTGTCTCATTTCGCCTCTTTCCATTAGCATTCCAAGTGATCCAAGTTCCATCTCGCTTCCCATCTAGATAGCTACCTTCCTGCCATTTATTTCCTTTTTCATCCCACCATGTCCATAATTCAATTCTAGTTTTTCCTCTATATGGGCCTTCTTCTTTTTTCTGCCCATTGTCATACCATAAAGAATAAATTCCATCTTCTTTACCAGACTTGTGTTCCGTCTCCCGTTCTTTAATTTCATTTTCATCATAAAATGTCCACAATCCCTCTTCTTTCCCATCTACCATTTGCCCTTCTCTTGTTTTCTTTCCCTCATCATCAAAAAATATCCATAGTTCTTGCCCATCTTCATTATAAATTATTTCTTTTTCTTTGGTTCCTTTTTCATCCGTAAATGTCCAAATTCCATCCCTTTTCCCGTCCTTATATGCCCCACCCTCTTTTGCTTTTGCAATGTCCTTTTCTTCTTCCAAGGCGGGCTCAATTTCTTGCTCTACAATTTCAGCTTCTCTTTTGTTCTCTTGTTGTAATTTGTCTTTTATCTGTTGTTTTTTTATTCTCTGTTCCCATTTATCTTTAAGATTTCGTGGTATCTCATTTTTTGCTTGTACAACAGGTTTTATTTTTTGTTTTATAATTTTAGGTTCTTCTATAACAGGTGCAGCTTTTTTCTCTACAATTTTAGGTTCTTCTATAACAGGTGCAGCTTTTTTCTCTACAATTTTAGGCTCTTCTGCAACAGGCGTTGCTACTTGCTCTACAATTTTTATCTCTTTTTTGACATTAGGTTTTGAACAGCTAATAACCAGTAATAATGCAAAAAAAAGTAGTGATTGTTTTTTCATATTTTTCCTATTTATTAAAATCTTTTCTAGAGAGTTCTATAATATTAATATAATCATTAACACTATTCCAAGTTTACTGGTTATTCTCTGAGTATTTATTACGCAAGAACTACTCAATGTTAATTTATAATTAGTCATTATAATTACGTATACTTGCTTGAGCCGCAGCTAATCTGGCAATGGGAACTCGGAAAGGAGAACAGCTCACATAATCTAACCCTGTCTCTTTACAAAATTCAATCGACGAAGGATCTCCGCCGTGTTCGCCGCAAATCCCAATTTTTAATTTACTATTCACTCCCCGACCTAATTTCACAGCCATGGATACTAATTTACCCACACCGCTCACATCCAAGCTCTGGAATGGATCTCCCGGAAGAATATTTCTTTCTAAATAATCTGGAAGAAAGGACCCAATATCATCGCGGCTGAATCCAAATGTGGTCTGGGTTAGATCGTTGGTACCAAAGCTGAAAAATTCGGCATGTTGGGCAATCTCATCCGCTGTGAGACAGGCACGGGGGAGTTCAATCATGGTTCCCACAAGATATTTAAATTCTACACCCGTTTCATTTAGAACATCTTTGGCAACTTTCCGCACAATATCTTCCTGGTCTGTGTATTCCGTAATAGTTCCAACAAGCGGAATCATTACTTCGGGTAAAACGGAAACGCCTTCCTTTGTAAGTTCTGCCGTTGCTTCAAAAATAGCCCTGGATTGCATTTCAGTGATTTCCGGGTAAGCAACGCCCAGACGACACCCGCGATGGCCCAACATAGGATTCAACTCATGGAGCCCTGCGATTCGTTTTTCAACCTTGGATCTTTCTAGACTGAGGTTATCAGCCAATTCCTGAATCTGATTATCGTTCAAAGTAATAAATTCGTGTAAAGGTGGATCCAAGAGCCGAATGGTAACGGGTTTATCTTCCATCGCTTTTAGAATTCCCTTGAAATCTTCTTTCTGGAATGGCAGGAGCCCCATAACTGCAGTTCGTCTATCAGATACATTATCAGCCAGGATCATTTTTCGCATGGCAAGAATACGGGTTTCATCAAAGAACATATGCTCCGTCCGACAGAGCCCGATTCCTTCCGCCCCAAAGCGAATGGCCTGTGCTGCATCTGATGGGCTTTCAGCATTAGTGCGAATTTTTAAAGCTCTGAATTCATCTGCCCATTCCATGAGGATTTTATATTCAGGATGTGTATCTGGATTAGATGGAATAAGATTTACTTTCCCTTGATAAAGATTCCCCCGGGTTCCATTCATGGTGACCCAATCGCCCTCTTTTAACACAGTGTCTCCTATAGATACTTCCTTTGTTTCTGTATCAATATGAATTGCGCTACAGCCTACAATACAGCATTTCCCCCACCCTCTGGCCACAAGAGCAGCGTGGGATGTCATCCCGCCTTTGGCTGTTAAGATTGCTTCTGCTGCGTGCATACCATGTACATCTTCTGGTGAAGTTTCTTCTCGAATCAAGATCACCTGTTCACCATTTTTATGCCATGTTTCCGCATCATCTGCAGTAAACACGATTCTTCCAGTTGCCCCTCCGGGTCCAGCAGGCAGTCCCTTTGCTAAAAAAGTGGCCTGTTTTTCAGATTCTGTATCTAGCATAGGATGAAGAAGCTCATCCAATTGTTCTGGCATAACGCGCATAATGGCAGTCTTTTTATCTATCATACCTTGATTGCACATATCCACAGCCATTTTAATAGCCGAAGCACCTGTCCGTTTTCCTGTACGAGTTTGCAACATCCATAATCGGCCATCCTGAATGGTGAATTCAATATCCTGCATATCGGAATAATGGACTTCTAAGTTGTTCCGAATCTCGGCAAGTTGCGCATATAGCTCCGGCATAGATGATTCCAGTGAAGGGAGGTTCTGAGTTTCAGATGTTTTTGTTTCTTCATTTAATGGATTCGGCGTTCGGAGCCCAGCAACAACATCTTCACCTTGGGCATTGGAGAGCCATTCTCCAAAAAAAATATTTTTTCCCGATGCAGGATTTCGGGTAAACGCTACACCTGTTGCAGAACTTTCTCCCATATTACCAAAGACCATGGCTTGCACATTCACTGCCGTTCCCCATTGGTCTGGAATATTTTCAATCCGGCGATAACTGATGGCACGGCTTCCATTCCAACTTTGAAAAACAGCCTTGATTCCACCCCAAAGTTGTGCCATGGGGTCATCAGGAAAATCACTATCCAGTGTTGCACGTATCTCAGATTTGAACGAGTCTGATACTGTAATCCAATCATCCGCAGTGAGATCTGTGTCAGCCACTAATCCTTTTTCTTTTTTATAATTATCTAGAATATTTTCGAGTTGTTGACGAATACCTTTTCCATCAGGAGGTTCTATACCAGCAGCCTTTTCCATGACAACATCTGCATACATCATAATAAGTCTTCGGTAAGCATCATAGACAAACCGGGGATTATTGGTTTTTTTGATGAGTCCGGGAATGGTAGATGAAGCCAGTCCAACATTAAGAACTGTATCCATCATGCCCGGCATGGATTGGCGAGCACCGGATCGCACAGAGAGCAAAAGTGGATTAGTCTCATCACCAAAATTTGAATCCATAATGGTCTCAACTTTTGAAAGAGATTCTTGAATTTGGGAATCTAATTCATCAGGAAAATTGAGATCATTTTTGTAATAATGTGTGCAAACATCGGTTGTGATAGTAAATCCGGGAGGTACTGGAATTCCCAAGTGGTTCATTTCAGCAAGATTGGCTCCTTTCCCGCCGAGTAAATTCTTCATTTTAGCTGTACCATCGGCTTCGCCGTTTCCAAAAAGATAGACGTATTTCACTGGTTAATTTCCTTTATATGTATGTAGTTATTTAAGTTAAAGCAGACTAAAAGGCAGGGGAAAAATATCGTATTTCTTTTAGGTTTCCGTTTTTATCATAGAAGAACCATTTATCTACCATTTTTCCATTTCGGTAGGCGCCTTGCATTTCTTTTCTCGTTCTTTCGTGATCCCACCAACTGGCCCAGGTTGCATCTTTTTTCCCGTTGGCATAGAAGCCTTCTGTAAGGCGACCATCTGAGAACCATGCTGTCCATTTTCCTTCTTTTGTTCCTTCGGTAAATGTGCCTTCTTGGACTTTTTCAGCATTTTCATTCCAAAATAACCAAAGCCCATCGGCGGTACCGTTGGCAAGATTTCCCTCTTTTTCTTTTGTTCCATTTTGATAGAAAAATGTCCAATGGCCATTCATAATACCTGAGTCGTAGTTCCCATGAGATTTGACATGTTCATTATCATGCCATTCCGTCCATTGGCCATGCTTTTTACCATTTTTATATCCACCTTGTTCTTGCTTTCCACCACTCCAGGGAAGATCCGGTTCCGGGTCAGGAACATCCACTAAAATAATTTCTGGTACATCTTTGCCGCTGGGGAACCATTTGACCCATTGGCCATCTTTTTTACCTTCGTGGGTGCGGCCGAGAAAGAGATAGCCCACTTCCTGATTTTCCTGAGTGATGATTCCTGTAAATGGTGCATCTTCCCCTAGTTTATAGAAAATGGATTCACGCTCGACAAGATCTTCCAATGCGATATGTTCTAGCCCCGATCCAAAATCAAAATCAAAATCTTTAACGCGCTTTGTGTTCCAATACGTCCAAACACCATCTGGTAATCCATTCTTAAAATAACCTTCCCGCTGCATAACACCATCTTCATAATAATAGGTGGTAAGACCTTCACGAATCCCACCTTGGTGAAAACCCTGTTCCTTGATCTGATCACTATTGGGATACCAGATAGCCCATGGACCCTCTGGTTTATCTGATTTATAACTGGTCATTGTACTGCGATAACCATTTTCCCAATATGTACTGGGCCCATCTAATTTCCCATGCTTGTAAAATTTCTCTTCCTGTTTTTCTTCAGGAGTCAACCACACTGTAGATCGACCATCTCTTTCGCCACCGGAAAATGTGACTTCTTCCGCAACGGAACCATCTGATTCAAAATACAGCCAAAGCCCATCTTGCTCATCATCCAGATAATTTCCCTCTGATTGCTTTACGCCTGTATCGTACCACCAGGTCCAAATACCATTTTTTCTACCATCGAGATAATGCCCTTCCATCTCTTTATTGTCATTGAGATACCACCACCAGTTCCAGAGTTCTTCCTCATTTTCTGCTTGATAAGTTCCTCCGTTGTAGGTCCATGTCCCATTGGTGAATGTCAGATTGTGATCATGTTCAAACCACCAGGCCCATTTCCCATGAGAATTTCCTTTATGGTAGGTTTGTTCCATGTGCAAATGTCCATTTGTATACCAGTATTTATAACTGCCATCCACTTTACCCATGTCAAATTGGCCTTGTTCTTTTAAGGTACCATCTTCGTACCAAAGTGACCAGTCACCATGTTTTTTCCCACGGTAATAAACACCTTCAACTTCTTTTTGGCCATTGCCATACCATTGCACCCATTGGCCATCACGTTTCCCGGATGAAATGCGACCCAATAGTAGATAATCCTTAACTCCACCTGTCTCTTTCACCATTCCAGTATAGGATTTATGTTTTCCTATTTTATAAAACTGTCCATCGCGTTCTTCAAGTTCGGCAATGCGAACTTGATTTAATCCAGTTCCATAATCAAAAATAAAATCTGTTTCGCCATTGGGATGAAAGTAGTTCCATATTCCCTCTTGTTCATTATTCCTAATGACACCTTCCCGGTCTTTGTTGCCATTATCATACCAAATTGTAATTTTCCCATCAATAACACCATTAACAAAAGTTTCTTCTAATTTTTTATGGTCTGCATTATTCCATTGTGTCCAGATGCCATGTTTTACATCACCCTTATAACTGCCTTCACGGTCCTTCACCCCATCAGGAAGCCACCAGATCCATTGACCATCTTTTTCACCATTGGAATAATTTTCATGCTGTTTCAGCGTACCATCTTCGTACCAAAGGGTCCACTTATTGTGTTTCTCGCCCTGGTTATACTCACCATCAATTACCTTATAATTATCAACATTCCATTGGAGAAAAGGACCATGCTTGATGCCTTTATCATAACTGATTTCTTGTGTTTTTCGTCCGTCATCTGCCCAATAAGTCCATTTATTATCTAATTTATTATTGGCATATTGCCCTGATTTTTCCTTAATAATGCCATTTTCATACCAGGAAGTCCAACTGCCATTCAACTTCCCATTACCGTAAGTGGCCTGGAATTTTTTATTGCCGTTTTCATACCAGGAAGTCCAGACGCTGTCCCGTTCCCCATTGGTAAATTTCCGTTCGGATTTTTTAGCGCCATCTGTAAACCATTGCAGCCAGAGTCCTTCCTGCTGACCATCGTGAAATCGCGTTTGTTCTTTTTTGATCCCGGTGTTATAATACCAAATCCAAAGCCCTTCTTGTTTTCCGGCTTCGTAAGCGCCTCCATCGGTTTTATTACCGCTATCATTCCATCGAAATATGGTACCGTCTAGTTTTCCACTTGTATAATTGGATTCTTCTTTTCGATTGCCATTTATATACCAAGTGGTCCAGAGTCCATCCCGGTTACCACCAGAATAAGATCCTTCCATTTTCATCTGGGGGGGGTCATAAAATGTATCACCATCGATATCAAGAATAACAGTCTCGGTAGAATCCCAAACACCGTTGTTTTCACCATCGTCTTGGGTGTTGGGTTCATCATCTTCACCGTAATCTTGATACACCTCGCCCTCATACCAGAATGTCCAGAGTCCGTCCCGAACACCGTTGGCATAATTGCCTTCAGTTTGAAGTGCCCCACTGGGGTAATTTGTCTTCACTAATCCATCGTTTTGGGCAAGAGCCACTGACGACAGAATGATAAAAATAACCAGTATTTTCCGCATGGTCAATTCCTCATTGTCAGAGTATGAATAAAGTGAGGTTTTTTGGATGAAGGGTTGATTCATCCCCCTCTCGGATACCTTTTGTCGTAAAAGTTAAGACAACGAAGCATTAAAGTCAAAAAATTGTGAAAAAAGATCAATCACCCTTATTTAGACGAATCCAGAAGCTTTGGCCGAACTTATCATTGAGATTAATTAGCCCCTCATTGGAGTTATTTGTTCCTAAAAATGAAGTTTCGGTCTCGAATTTATTATTGGTCCGTAGGTAACCGCCCCCATCGCGGCCGTTGCCAAGATATGTAGTCATTTTCCCAAATTGGTTATACGTACGGAAATACCCGCTCCCAAGAAAACTCCCAGTTTCCCCGACAGCATCGTACACACGCAATTGACCGGAACTGTCTGCTCCTGTGCCTATGTAAACAGTTTCTTGCCCATCAAAATTATAAGTCCGTAAATACCCGCCGCCACTGGATCCAGTCCCCAAAAACAAGGTTCTTTCACCAAATTGGTTATAAGCCTGATAGTATCCTTCTCCAAGATATGATGATGTTTCACCTTCACTATTATAAATACGAAGTTGCCCGGCATGGTCAGATCCTGTACCGAGATAAGATGTCTCTTTTCCAGAATTATTATAGGTCCTGATGTACCCGCCACCCATTCTACCTGTACCAACATAGGCCGATTCATCGCCATTGCCATTGTAAGAGCGCATATAACCACCGCCATCTTTACCCGTACCAATAAATAAGGTTGGCTCTCCATACTGATTATACGTTTGCATGTAGCCGTTGCCTAGATATCCCATGATTACACCACGATCATCTTCAATGGTTAAACTGCGAACGACCAAATGTCCCAATTCATCCGTTTTTGCACGAAATCCTAAAGTCACAAAAATCAAGAGTGTTCCTAAAACACCAATGATCATACTTTTTGGATCAATGACTTTCATAAAAGCCTCCGGGGGTTTTTGTCATTGAAATAATAATATGTAATTTACTCATATTCATAGGTCATAACCTTAACTGGAATTTTTTGATCATCGTGCGAGCGACGAATCATATCGTATTGTTTTATTTGTACTACACGACTCTTTTCATCATAAGAATATACATTTTTTTCCAGCACTCGTTCTTCACCGTCTAAAATTACACCTATGTATGGTCGGCCCCTATGATCCAAAAGCATCTCTTTTTTTGAAATAAGTTTTAATGTAGAATCGGCAAGATACTCGTAAAATTTAAAATTATCATCATCAAAAATATCAGTTAGTGTTTCTTCGATCACTCCGTTGGAATTATATATTTTAGATTTTGTACGCCGCCCCAAAATATCATATTCATAAGCCTTTGAGCCAATGGATTGACCTAGTCGCCCTACCGATGATTCATGGGTCAAGTGGTTATTCTCATTATGAAAATAAATAGATCGAAACATAACAGAAGGGTCAAAATATTCAGCCTTTTTATGGGGTATTTTTGATGAGCCCAATTCATAGGTTGTAATTTCAAGAATGTAGTTATCATACAATTCTTTGTGATCAAGGACAGTTCCTGTGGAATCATAGTCGTAACTCTCGCCCCAAACCATTTTTCCCGCATCAGTTTTTAAAACCATCATTTCTGGATTAATTGCTTCAATTGGATTATAACGAATCCGCTTAACGAGTAACCCCTCATCATCATATTTTTGAAACTCTTTCCAATAAAGCGTATCCCCAGCACCAAAAAGTGTTGTGCTCATCCGTTTTCCGGCATGATCATTTTCAAAGCGGTAGGATAAAATCATCTCCTTATCATAACTCCGTTGGAGTTTGAGCCCTTCGTCGGATCCAAGGACATAAACATATTTTTCACTTAAAGGCAAGGTGTGAGTATAAACGGTACTATCCACCATAAACCCATTTGTGTCATAGTGTATAACGATGGAATTTTTGAGTTCTTGTGTTTCAACGCCGAAGCTATTAAAAACATGGAAAAATTTGATTCTAGTGGTTTCCCCAAACACACAAGAGACCAAGATAGGGCACAAGAGCCAAATAGAGTAATTTAGTGAAGTCCTCATCATCAAATTTTAGAGAGTGAAACGGGATAATTCAAATGGTCAATTTCGTTGTTTTTCCAGAGTTTATATCTTTAGTCTCAAAAATGTTTTATTCAATTATTTCTAAATGACAATTCGAAGATAACTAATATATCGGCCAATGCCTTAAGAACGCACGCAGTAGATTAAAGGTCATCTTTGTGATTTACATCCAATTGAGAAAATATCTGGTTACTCTGTTTAACTAGTATCATTTGCTCATATAAGCACCTGTTAGATAACTCGATTTCTCTATTGACTTAAAGTGTTACTTTTGCTTAAAATTAACGTAAGTCTACTAGGCTTACTCATGCGGAGTTCTAATTGAATAATTCATTTATCAAATGGTTGACGGCAACGTCTATCTGTTTTGGTACCAGTGTGTCTTTAAAAGACATCCATTACAGCATTAAGCAAAATGGTGTAATGGTGAGCCTTGATTATACTGGTACAATCAAAGATGATGATATTATTGCCTGGAAATCTGATAGAGGGTGGGTTTACCTAACTCTATTAGGCGTACGGGCCCCTCTCAATAAATTTCCACAACAAAAATATAAAAAGCCTGTTAAAAAGATTGTGATAGACGATTTCAATGAGTCTATTCAAGTTGCAATATTAATTAATAAACCCATTTTGGGATATGATATAATAAACTCAAAAACATCGGCAAGTACTGTTGTGTTCATACATACAGAAATGAAACGTTCTGATGTGACTAGTTTAAAGAGCTACATAAATGATAATGGGACATCTGTTTTTAATATAGCGCAATCTTCAGGATTCCCGCAATACAATACAAATTTTAAGAATGCTTTTGATCAGGCTCGATCTGAATTAGGTCCCAATTCAATTTTTGAATTCCACGGGGAATTGTACACAACAAATCACCCAGGAGAAATAAACTCCATGTTTAATCCCGGGCTTACGGTCTCTATTAAGAATGGAAACACTAAAAATGTAGATCTAAGGAAAACTGAATTATTAACTGATAATGATAGCCTTATTGAAGAGATCTACGTAGATATAACAAAAGATCAGGTCTTTGATAAAAAAATGGGAGTCAAAAATCCAGTACTGCATAAGCAGGACATACAAGAGGATACTCATTCATATACGAATATTGGTAAAACACAACTATCAAACGAAGATAATCAACAGCTCAGCGTTATTCTTCCGGATTTTACAGAACAAGAGCCACCCCAGAAAGAAATAGGGAAAACTACACGTGAACCAGAAGTCACCGCTGATGAGTTTTCAATGGAAATACAAAAGGAACCTAGAGAAAATAAAGGATGGTTTCGAAAACTTTTTTCAAAAACAAAAGACCGCAAACAACAGAAGCAAAAAAAAGAAATATTATCTAACGAATTGGCAGTTGCGATTAATGATTTGGCAAGAGTGAAGAAAATAGAGGAAGATGGCGGGTGGTCCATGAATGATTATTCACAATCTAATAGTGAAAAACCCAAGGTCCAGCTAGAACAAATTGTAATCCATGAACCGGAAGTTGTGGCTGATGTGCAAGAAGTAATAGATTATGAGTTATCAGGGACGCAGGAACCAGACTTCAATAAGAACGATGGGTGGGCCATGAGCGATTATCCAAACTACGATAAGGCAAACTTCAATCGTCAAAACTTAGAAAAAGGAACCGATAATAAGGTTGATTTTCCACTGCTCCCAGAACCTGAATCAGTTTCTGTTGGTTCGAATGAGAATAAAGACTGGGATACGAATGTGTTTTTCGTCACACATCTAGACCCATACGACGAGTCGCTAGTGGCGGATGTTATGCCCATCGAGGAACCTATGGAGAGTGAATACAAAAACACTACAAAACTTTATCCGAGTCAGGTGAATATTCCACAATACTTAGCCAAAGAAATACCTGATTCTTCAGGTATTCGCGTTACAGCAAACAGAGAAGGAATTCCAATTTATATTGATGGAAAACTGGTGGGAGTAACACCACTCACAGGGCCGATTAAACTCTCTCCCGGTTGGCATCAAGTCAGCGGGCTTACTCCATTATACGCAAAGGTCCTTAACAGGTCCGGTATGGAATATGTAGATGACGATCCTATTCTACGAAATAATCAATTATTTGGATCCCGAACAGTTTACGTAGGTCCTAAAAATATTTCTGTCATCAATCTCACATTTAATGATATTGGAGATCCCCCTAGTCATCCATTCTCATTGAAAGATTTACCCCAGAATATGGCCGAAACTGAAGGAGGCATGATGGTTGGGTTCCCGGTGATCATGGCTCTTTTTGGGTTCATCACTTGGGGTATGATCTAATTTCATTTCCGTCTTTATCAACAATTTTATTTAATTTTTACTATGGGTATTTACGATAAAATCCGATCTTTTATATTTTCGAATTTAGTTTCCACCAAACATCAAACCATTGGCATGGAAGAAGAATGTATCCTTTATACTAAAGAGAACCATCGCCTTCCCGTGAATCCCGGTGATGAATTTTCCGCGACAGACCTTTTGGCTATTATGAATGAGAATGTAGGAAGAAATGGTATTTATTCTCTCGAGCCTGGCGGACAACTTGAATGGTCCAGCCCGCCGTACCGAGATTTAAATACTTTATTCACTGCAATTGGCAAACACAAGCAAGCTTTAACAGAAGTTGTAAATGCCAATAACCTAAAGATCATCAATTATAGTTTGGAACCCAATTATGCCCCTGATGACATTGACCTGATCAATCAACTAAAATATCAACTCATGAATGCTAATATGGAACAAAACGGCACCATGGGGAAATGGATGATGCGTAATACCACCAGCATCCAGATCAATTTTGACATTACTAGTGAAAGAAATCTAGAAGATATGACATTTGTTGCAGACTGCCTGCAACCGGTGTCTGCTTATCTTTTTGCAAACAGCCCTTTCCAAAATGGACAACCAACCGGATTAGAAAACACCCGTAGTGTGATTTGGGAGAATACAGATAATTTCCGTTGCCGGAACTTGATTAATCATGGTATAGAATCCCCAGAAAGAATGATAGATCAATATATAGATTACATAATGGGCGTTCCCGGTATTTTTGAATTGGACCATAACGGAATTATTGTGAGTACAAATCAGACTTTAGGCGAAAGGCTCATTGGATTGGAAAAGTTGGGGAATCTTCGCACAGAAGATATTCAGGCTGCTTTGCACCAGATTTTTACCAATGTTCGTCTGAAAAATTTGTTGGAAGTCCGTGGTTCTGATCGTCCGCCCATGGGCTATGAAATGGCACCAGTGGCTTTTTGGACATCCATTCTTACGGTGGAATCTATCCGTGATGAATTACTATCTGTTGTGAAAAATTGGACAGTAGAAGATCGGCATAAATTCAATAAAGCATCTCTAGTTTTGGATGATTCCCAGATTGGCCCGGATGGAAAAACATATAGTGAATGGAATCAATGGGTGGGCAATTTAGCCTTAGCAGGGCTGAAAGAACGGAGTCTTGACGAAGAAAAATTCTTTGACTCGTTTTTTGAAATTGTTATGGAAAAAGGCCCCTTTGGGTTGCAAGCGCAATTCAAAGATTGAAATGGCAATAACAATGGACCAAAAAAAAATTCATAATTTCATATGGATGCCACTTTTTCTCATTGGCCTTAGTGCTGTTGTACTGGGATTAGGCTGGCTCATTCATCCAGAACCTTGGATGCTGGACCAACCACCCAACGAAGTATTGCTTCAAACGTCTTTCCATACTTTGTTTGCAGATGATATAAATGCTCATCTTCCGGATTATTTATTAGTTATTTATCGTTTTTTTGGGTGGTGGGTTATCTCTATTGGACTTTTGACTATGACTTACATCCAAGTCACAAAAATGGGAACAGCATTGGCCCGGAATTCAATCTTGGGTGTATTGTTAATTATATTGATTGGTGTTGCATACATGGTTTTCAATTTTATTCCTCTCTCACCTTTTAAGATAGCTCTATATTTGCAATCAGTCATGTGGCTCACCAGCGCTTATTTTTCTACACAGTTATAAGATTAGTTGTTTGGATTCTCCGTGCGCAGGCACATTTGAGTCCTTAATTTCAGTCCTTATATTTTGATTAATTCTCTGGATGAACTCCTACTTTACATCTACACTTTTCAGAAAAACTCTGGCCGCCCTATCCGGATTATTTCTTACTTTATTTTTAATCGGACACTTGGTTGGGAATCTCCAACTGATCATGCTTTCCGGTTCTGCTGCGCAAGAGCAATTCAATGAATATGCCTTTTTCATGACCACTAATCCGTTGGTGAAAATTTTATCCCTTCTCACATATACATCCATCATTCTGCATACAATTTTGACAATATTTCTTGCCATACAATCCAAAAACGCTCGTCCTGTGGATTATGCTGTCTCATCGGGATCCGAGAATAGTAGTTGGGCATCCAGAAACATGCCGTTATTGGGGGTGCTTGTTATGGTATTTATTGCGATTCATATGAAAAGTTTTTGGTATGAAATGCATTGGGGACAAGTGGGGAATGACCCTTGGGGTAACCAGGATCTTTATACGGTTACTGTCACGGCCTTTCGGGAAGTGTGGTATACTGCATTTTATGTGTTCAGCATGATAATTCTCGGGTTCCATTTAAACCATGGTGTTGCATCAGCATTTCAAACGCTGGGGCTTAAAACACAAAAGTATCTTTCTCCAATCGAGAAATTTGCCGGCGCATTTTCAATTCTTGTTCCGGTAGCATTTGCAAGTATTCCAATCATCCTTTATTTACAGAGCCTCTGATGTTGGAAAGCAGAATTCCTGACGGCCAGCTCATAGATAAATGGACGAATTATAAATCAAGAGTCCCATTGGTGAGTCCATCGAACAAACGCCGATTGGATGTTATTGTTATTGGAACCGGTCTCGCTGGTGCATCCGCCGCATCATCCATGGCAGAAATGGGGTATAATGTAAAAACATTTTGTTTTCAGGATAGTCCCCGCCGCGCTCATTCAATTGCTGCGCAAGGCGGGATCAATGCCGCAAAAAATTATCAGAATGACGGTGATTCTGTTTACCGTCTTTTTTATGATACCATCAAAGGTGGGGATTATCGTTCCAGAGAAGCCAATGTTTATCGGTTGGCAGAAGTGAGTGCAAATATTATTGACCAATGTGTGGCTCAGGGCGTGCCTTTTGCCCGGGAATATGGTGGTACATTGGATAATCGTTCTTTTGGTGGTGTCCAGGTATCCAGGACCTTCTACGCTCGAGGACAAACAGGACAACAGCTCTTACTGGGTGCATATAGTGCTTTAAGTCGACAGATCGCCAAGGGCAGTGTTACTATGTATAATAGACATGAAATGTTGGATATAGTAAAAATTGATGGCAAAGCCCGCGGTGTAATCGTCCGCAATTTGATGACTGGAGAATATGAACGCCATTTTGGTCATGCTGTTGTTTTAGCTACAGGGGGATATGGAAATGTTTTTTACCTTTCTACCAATGCTATGGGTAGCAATGTAACGGCAGTGTGGAAGGCCTATAAAAAAGGTGCTATGTTTGGGAATCCATGTTTCACACAGATTCATCCAACCTGCATACCGGTGTCCGGAGACTATCAATCCAAATTGACACTTATGTCTGAATCTCTGCGGAATGATGGCCGGATATGGGTTCCCAAGAAGAAGGGAGACGATCGTCGTCCACGAGATATTCCAGAAGAAGAACGTGATTATTATTTGGAACGACGTTATCCGGCATTCGGGAATCTTGTTCCTAGGGACGTTGCATCCCGCGCAGCCAAAGAACGATGTGATGAAGGGTTTGGAGTTGGGCCAACCAAACTTGCCGTTTATCTCGATTTTAAAGATTCGATTAAACGGTTAGGTCAGGATGTGGTGAGTGCCAGATATGGAAATTTATTCCAGATGTATGCAAAAATTACAGGAGACGATCCATACACAACGCCCATGCGAATATATCCAGCTGTCCACTATACCATGGGTGGACTCTGGGTAGATTATAATCTTATGACTACCGTTCCCGGGCTTTATGCTATTGGCGAATGTAATTATTCAGATCATGGTGCAAACCGATTGGGGGCATCTGCATTAATGCAAGGATTGGCGGATGGTTACTTTGTCCTCCCTTATACAATAGGTGAATATTTATCCAATGATATTCGCACACCGGCGATTCCTACAAACCATGAAGCATTTGATAAAGCAGAAAAAGATGCACGAGATCAAAATAATCGGTTATTGAATAATAATGGCAGTCGCTCTGTGGAAAGTTTTCATCGTGATTTGGGACATATCATGTGGGAGAATTGTGGGATGGCTCGGAACCAAGGAGGGCTCACAAAAGCAATCAGTGAAATTCAATCCTTGAAAAAAGACTATTGGGAAAAGGTCCGTGTCCCCGGCCGAGATAATGTTTTAAATCCAGAATTAGAGAAGGCGGGCCGTGTTGCAGATTTTCTGGAATTAGGTGAATTGATGGTTCGAGATGCACTGGACCGGAGTGAATCCTGCGGTGGGCACTTTCGTGAGGAATCCCAAACCGAAGAAGGTGAAGCTCTCCGAGATGATGAAAATTTTACTTTTTCATCTGCATGGGAATATAAGGGTGAAGCAACAGAACCGATACGGAACAAGGAAGAATTAACATTTGATACCGTTCATTTAACTCAGCGGAGTTATAAGTAATGGCAAACTTGAATCTTACGCTAAAAATCTGGCGCCAGGATGGACCCGAGGAAATAGGAGAATTCAAAACGTATCACGTAACCAGACTCAATACACATATGTCATTTCTGGAAATGCTGGATGTCCTGAACGAAGAATTAGTGAATACCGGTGATGAACCTGTAGCCTTCGATCATGACTGCAGGGAAGGTATCTGCGGAATGTGTTCTATGGTGATCAATGGTCGTCCTCATGGGCCCTTAGAAGGAACCACGGCCTGTCAATTGCACATGCGCCATTTTAACAATGATGATACTATTACCATCGAACCGTGGCGAGCAAAACCATTTCCTGTTATAAAAGATCTGGTAGTAGACCGAACCTCATTTGACCGCATCATTCAATCAGGTGGATTTGTATCTATAAACACCGGGAGTGCGCCGGATGGAAATGCCATCCCCATCGGAAAAGAAATTGCAGAAGATGCTTTTGATGCAGCCGCCTGTATTGGCTGTGGTGCCTGCGTGGCTGCATGTAAAAATGCATCCGCTAGTTTATTTACAGCCTCAAAAATATCTCAATTGGCGTTGTTGCCCCAAGGTCAACCAGAACGGGAAGAGCGGGCGATTCGCATGGTAAGACAGATGGATGAAGAAGGGTTTGGTCACTGCACCAATACGGGTGCCTGTGAAGCAGAATGTCCAAAAGAAATATCAGTGGATTATATCCGTAAAATGAACTGGGAATACCATCGAGCGAACGTAAGGGGATAACAACTTTTAATGGTATATAAAAAAGCCCCGTTCTTTGAGCTTATCAAAGAACGGGGCTTTTTTATTTTTACATGACGGTTGTTTTTATTTTAATCTGAAATTTACTGGGATAGAGATCCAGACCGCCACGGGTCTCTCCCGCTGTTCTGCCGGATGAAATTTTGTCCTGCGGATGGCCTCCATAGCCGCCTCATCCAAACCTGTATTTGGAACGCCTTTTAAGATCAGGGTTTCTTTCACGCGACCATTTTGATCAATGAAGGCTTGAACCACAACTACACCTTCAATACCGGCCTCTTGGGCAATTTCCGGGTAAATAGGCCTAATGACTGTTTTAGGTCTCGGAGCTAAATCATATGGTATAAAGGCAACCTTAGGACCTGAAGGGGGAGGTGGTGGAGCATCCATGTTGGAAAAATCATCAAAATCCAATTCATCTAAAGTGAGATCGTCAGCAATGTCTTCATCATCTGAAGGGACAGGTATGGATGGACGTGCAGGAGGAGGCGTATTATCAATTTGCTGGGTCTGGGGAATATCAATATTTTCAATAATGATCTGGTCCACACCTTCAAATTCCATGGTGTTCTGAAAGCGGGGAAACATGAGAAAATTCATAATCACAAGCCCAACCCCAATCAACCCGGTAATTCGGATCACGACTGGGTATTTTATTTTCAGCGGATTTATATATTCCATTAATCAACTAGCGTTTTCGTGGAATAATTGAGTTTCAATGCTTCCACTTTGCGAAGATTGTCATGAATGTCAGAAATGAGTCCCATTTCGGCTTCTTCGTCTCCTTTCAAAGAAACAACTATCTGTGGATCAGCCACCCGTTTGTCATACATGACCAGGGATACATCATCCACGCTAAGCAAACGATCATCAATTGAAATAAGACCATCTTTTGAAACCCACAATTGAACTGTGTGCCGTTTAGATTTCAACTTTTCGATTCGTTTAGCTTTAGGCAGATTCACAGGGAGCCCGGAATGCTCTTTTAATACAGTTGTAACCATAAAAAAGATAAGAAGCATAAAAATAATATCCGGCATGGATGCAGTAGGGATTTCACTTGAAACCTGTGTTTTACGGGTAAATTTCATTAATTGCTGTTTGCGATTGAGATTCGTTTAGCATCGGCCATTTTCAATTGGTCGATGACACGAACATAATCATTATATGCGGTTTTTGGGTGTGCCTTTACGGAAATGATGAGTTTATCATTTTTCCGAAGTTTTTGTCCCACAATGCGATGGATTTGATCTACAGTTGTAGGTTCTTCATCCAAAAGAACTTTTCCCTGGGAATTGATCAGGCAATTCAGGATATTTTCTTTCCGGATCTCAATCTCTATATCACCAGGAGGCGGGAGAACAATTCCCAATCCTTTATCCGTATCAATAGTGGTAGTTACCAGGAAAAAAATTAGGAGCAGGAAAGCAATATCTGCCATAGAAGATGTGGGAATTTCCCCACCTTTAAATCTGCGTTTATTGGCCATACGGCTTAAGAGTTTTTATTTTTTCTGAGATTCTTTCTCGTACAAGTGATCCATGATCTTTACAGACTGCTCTTCCATATCCAACACAAGTTTATCGATTCGGGATACAAAAAGATTTTGACACGTCTGGATGATCATAGCCACAATCAATCCGAAAGCGGTGGTTAATAGTGCTTGGGAAATTCCCCCTGCCACAACAGCAGGCGAAATATCGTTGGCAGCTTTAATAGCGTCAAATGCACTAATCATTCCCACAACCGTTCCAGTAAACCCGAGCATGGGCGCGATAGTGATCACAGCATTTAGCCAGATCATATTCTTTTCAAGAAATGCCATTTCGATTGACCCAGCATTTTGAATCGCTTTCTCAACATCATTTAATCCGCGATGCATTCTGGAAAGCCCCGCGTGAAAAATCGCAGAAACGGGTCCATCCGTTTCTTTACAAAGCTCTACTGCGCCTGTTGTGCCATTTTCATCAATTGCATTGGTGATTTCATCGAAAAAAGATTGTGAATCGACAGCAGACATCATCAGTGAATAAAATCGCTCGATGGCAAACCCCAGCCCAAATAAAAGGGTCAGTAGGATCGGCCACATGAAACCGCCACCTTCTAGAAAATAATGAACCATAGTGTTACTCCGATTTTAATCTGATTAAAATAATGAAAAAAGTTATTTAAAAGACGCTGAATTTAGTTTAGGGATTCTAAAAATGCATTAGCTTCATTAAAGTGTTTCATAGACTCGATCACCTGATTATCTAACTGCAATCGGATATTGGCCGCTTCGTCTTTTCCCCAGACAGATCCAGCAATTTCACTTTTAATTCTATTATCGATAAAGTCAGAATTTGTTCTTAAAGAATCTTGGATTACATCTATAGAATCTTTTTCAAGATGTACCAGAAAATCATCAAATAATTTCTCTGATACTTCCCACGTATCCCTGAATTTTATAAATGAATGAAACTCGTTTGGGCGTGTAGATGCAAATTTAGATGCGAAATTAAATATGGGTCGTTTAGCATTTCTTAATACTTTTCCCGTTTCCCCATTAATGGTGTTTTTATATGGAATATAAACATCGGGTGTAATGCCGCCACCGCCATAAACAACACGCCCTGCTTTTGTACTGTATTTTGGACGTAATTCTTTCAAGCTATCAATCTTGGATTCACGGTCCGTTTCATACAATTCTCTATAATAAGCCAAGTCATTCCCATTTTCATAAGGTCGCTGAATCAAGCGCCCAGAAGGGGTATAATATCGGGCAATAGTCACCCGAACTGCTGCGCCGGAATCCAATGGCAACTGGCGCTGAACAAGGCCTTTTCCAAAACTTGTTTCACCTACAACAAGTCCACGGTCCAAATCCTGGACTGCACCTGAAACAATTTCACTGGCACTGGCAGATCCTCGATTTATCATAACTATGAGTGAAAAACTATCCCAACCTATTTTTGGATTTGATGAAAAGACCTGGTTGGATTCTTTGATTTTTCCTATGGTATAAACCAAGGTATCTGTTGATGTAATAAATTGATCTGATACGGTTGCAGCCTGTTCTAAAAAACCACCGCTGTTTCCACGAAGGTCAAACAACAGGCGCGTCATACCCTGGGCTTGAAGTTTCTCTAGGGCGGCTTTGACTTCAGTAGTTGTTGTGGCGGAGAATCGTCGTAGGAAAATATATCCGGTATTTTCGTCGATCATAGTAGCGGCACCCACGCTGTAAATAGGGATATTATCCCGAATAATTGTCACGTCAAATGGTTTTTGGGTCCCAATTCGACTGATGGTGACGTCGACCTTGGTGCCTTTTCTTCCGCGCAGTTTTTTGAAGACTTCATCTTTGGTGATCTTATATGCATCTTCACCATTGATAGCAATTATTTTATCTCCCGGCATGAGTCCAACATAATCTGATGGACTGTCCGGGACAGGTGATATGACGGTAATAAAACCATCCAAAATATCAAATTCAATTCCAATACCTTGGAATTTCCCCTTAAAAAGTTCATTTATATTTTCCTGCTCTTTGGCAGGAATGTAGGTGGAGTGAGGATCTAATTCTTCCATAAGTCCATGAAAAGCACCATCCATCACTTTATCCATATCAACGGAATCAAAATAAAAATGATTAACATATGAAATGATCTGTTGCAGTACATTGATCTTTTCTCTTAAGACCTTGTAGACATTTTGATTGCTGGAATAAGCTTTTGGAATAAATAGGAAAGCAGCTAGCAAAAACCCCATTGTTGCAGATAGAGCTATTGGCCCAATCTGGCGGAAATTTTTAAACATTATTTTTTTATTATTTTTTATAAACCAATATAAAGCATCGTTCGAAACGATGCACCTTGGATCGAAGATGCAGGTGAATCACTAATTTTTGTTCTTCCATTTAATACCCAATTCCCCGCTGGAATAGTTCCTTTATTAAACCCTACACTAATCCGTAATCCTAATCGTTCTAAAAACTGCCATTTTACTGCAACATATGGTTGAAAATTAAAAAATGTTGCACTTACGTCCCTTAATAAGCCTGGGACAGTTCCCGGTAAAATAACTGGATCAGCATAACTATCTGCGTCCACACCATAAAACAATGTTCCTGTACTGTCCATAGTGCCATATGCGTTATCAAATATTGTTCCCCATCTTGGATTGCCGCTCTGTTGGTCCACGGCAATGCCTGCCCGCGCTAGGCCCATCAGAGCCCCAGCTGATAATTCAAGATCCTGTAAAAGAGGCATAACGTATTCGATAGATGCAGCGCCCATAGAAATTGTGAACTTTGCTTCAATTGTCGGATTAAAAAAATTAGTATAATCTTTAAAATTCTCACCTTCATCTAGGACACCATCTTCATCATCATCCTGAAAAATGATAATATCAGGTACTGTACTAATGGATGTGCCTCCAGCCCCAGCATACCCTCCAATACGCCAACGGCCTGTAACATGAGCAAAGCCTTCACCGCCATGAATCACAAAAGGATCACGGAAATTTTTTGGATTGAGCCCTAGTCCCATTAGGTCTGATGAACCTGGAATTGAATCAAGTTTAATATACATTGGGCTGTAGCCAATTCCGCCGCCCAGAAAATCTTCTAAGGGATAACTGAATTGTGCCATCAAAAGAGATGAACTCAGTGTAAGAAATAAAACAATGTTTTTCATGTTGATAGACTTCTCCGCATGGGGCACTATATCAAATTAAGATTCATACTTGAATTTAGAAAGAAAATATAGCCGAAAATTTAAGAATTAGAATAAATTAGTAATTAGGGGCTTTTTCTTGTAAAAAGACCCACATCATCCTATATTTTTTGAAGAGTAAACGAGGTAAGGGAGATCAAAACGTGATTTGCCTCCCAAATAACTACATCCAATTTTGGTTTTAACCATGAGGTTAAGTACGTTCACAAGAGATAAAATGCGGTTCTTGCAAGGAATATTGATTGGGATCTTGCTCCTGTCTGGTCTCACAGGCAAGGGGGATTTCCACGTCCATGGGTCATATGACCTGGATAAGGATGGGCATGAGGAAACGCTCATCCTAAACGCCCGTGCGTCGTCGGCGATTTGGGTAGAGATTGCAAAATCGTCCGCTATAGACACCCTTTGGTCATTTACATTGCC